>ERZ1034917.30-NODE-30-length-127564-cov-7.272208_pt1 | contig 127564 bp, 107 predicted proteins | sample MGYA00520605_ERZ1034917 | MGnify/ENA primary metagenome ERZ1034917 (study PRJEB33766, sample SAMN09781784) | gut metagenome | biome: gut microbiome | host: Homo sapiens | place: Madagascar | study: EMG produced TPA metagenomics assembly of the PRJNA485056 data... | reverse complement strand
CCCTTGCGGCGTAGTTCTTATTTAAGCCGTCCAAGTTTTGGGTCGCAGTTCAATCATAGCCCTGACCCGCCTTTTTTATTTGAATAGTTAATACGTCGGCATTGCCTCCTGTTTCTAGATCCGATGGAAAAACCGACAGATCGTGTTTGTTTGCAAATCAGAGAAGTAGGCCCTATAAGCTGTTCTTGTGATCGTTTCTCGCATAATGTATGAAGTGTTCGACCGTATCAGGAACGGCGTGGAAGAGCGCCGAGTTGTGAGAAAGGAACGACATGGGACGTCCAAATGTTTATCCCACTGGTACCACGGTCTATTACCCCGATGAGGCTTATAGCGGCTACACCATCTACGATGCAGATGGCTACGGAGTCGTTATGGTCGACATGAACGGCAGGGTCGTTCGTTACTTTAAGAACTTCAATGGCTTCCCGCCCAAGGTTCTGCCCGGCGGCCACGTCATTGGCACCAGGGCTTGCCGTCCCCGCGAAAACGGCTATCAGGACATGGAAGATCTGACTATGATCGACATGGACGGCAACGTCGAGTGGACGTTCAACCACAACCAGCTGATCAACGACCCCGACGGCGAGCGCTGGATGGCTCGCCAGCATCATGACTACCAGGTATCCGGCAGCCCCACTGGCTACTTCTGCCCTGGTCAGGAGCCCGACCCCAACTTCAACAAGATGCTCATCCTCACGCACAACGACGTGCGCAAGCCCAAGATCTCCCCGCAGCTTCTTCTTGAGGACCGCCTGATCGAGATCGACCGCGAGGGCAACATCCTCTGGGAGTGGAATATGCTCGACCACTTCAACGAGTTCGGCCTTGATGAGACCATCAAGAACGCCATGTTCCGCAACCCCAACACCCAGCACTGCGGCTCCGAGGGTCAGGGCGACATCTTCCACGTGAACTGCGCTTCCTACCTGGGCCCCAACCACTGGTTCGACGAGGGCGACGAGCGCTTCAACCCCGAGAACATCATCATGGACTCCCGCGAGGCCAACATCATGTGGATCATCTCCCATGAGACCGGCGAGGTTGTCTGGCAGGTCGGCCCCGACTTCACCAAGACCACTGAGCTGCGTCTGTTCGGCACCATCGTCGGCCCGCACTTCACTCACATGATCCCCAAGGGTCTGCCGGGCGAGGGCAACATCATGCTGTACGACAACGGCGGCTGGGCTGGCTACGGCGCACCGAGCCAGACCTCCAAGACCGGTCTGAAGGTTACCCGTCGCGATGGTTCTCGCGTCGTCGAGTTCAACCCGACCAACCTCGAGATCGTTTGGGAGTGCACCGGCGAGCCGCTGCCCGTCGCTGCTGGCTTCAACTACAACACCAACTACTTCTACAGCCCGCTGACCTCTGCTGCTCAGCGTATGCCCAACGGCAACACGGTTATCACCGAGGGCTGCAGCGGCATCGTTCGCGAGTACACCGCTGACAAGAAGCTGGTTTGGGAGTACGTTGCTCCGCGCGGTCTGTTCCTGTATCGCGCCTATCGTATCCCGTACGAGTGGGTTCCCCAGATCGAGAAGCCCGAGGAGATCGAGATCCCTCGCATGAACGTGGATGAGTTCCACATCGGCGACGTCGATCCCAACAACTGGGATGAGGGCGCACGCGATGTCGAGGGCGCTCATGCGTTCGATACCCATGTCGCAGCCTGCGTTACCGGTCTGGACGAGTAGTCCGCGCATAACGCGAACACGCTCCAACGCGTGATCTTTCGAATGCCGATCGGATTTTTCCGGTCGGCATTCGTGCGTCTGGGGCCAATCTAGCTCCTTCGCCGGTGCTTCGGGTCTTATGTGAAAAAGGAGGCCGACTCGCTTGAGCCGGCCTTCGTGCTTCTTGTTTATTGCTGCGTGTTGAAACGCTGGGTTACAACGCCAGGCACTCGCCCGTTGCGGGGTTGCAGAACGACAGAGGCTTCGCCTTCACGAAGTAGCTGCTGCCGCCATCGACCTTCTCGAAGGTGCCCATGGCAAGCAGGTCGTCAACGCAGGCGGCAAGCTGCTCGTCGGTGAGGTCGAACAGAACCTGGATCTCGCGAGCCATGACGTTGCCGTAGGTCGAAACGAACTTCACGGCGGCGTCAAGCGAATACTCGGGCGTTTCAAGGACGACCTCGCCGTCGGTGAGCTCGGCGATGGCGCTCTTGAAGAAGGCGAACTCGCTGTAGCCCGTTGCCGACTTCTCGGCCTTTCCATACGTGACGTTATAGGTGGGGTAGGTGCGCACCTGATGCTGGCTGGACGTGATGAGGTCGGCGGAGTACAGCTCCTCGGCGGTGCCGTCGGTCATGTCCTTCTTGAAGCGCTCGAGGTCGACGGGGAATTCTGCAGCCAGCTGGACAAGGTCGTCAACCGTGACCAGGGTGCGGCCTTCGGCGTAACGGGCCTCGCGCATGCGGCGCAGGAACTTCTCGGAAGCCTCGCGGTTCTGGATGTGCATGGCCTTGTAAGCAAGGCACATGGGAACGGACGTGATGTCGTTCATGCCCAGCTTCTCGATGGCTTCGAAATCGATGGGCACGCCGGTGCGGTTGGCAGCCTTCTTGATGCCCTGCGACATCTGCTCCTTGAACTGGACGAACCTTGCGTCGGCATGCTCGTCGCGCCCGACGATATCGCGCACGTCGCCAATGAGCATGCCCAGGATGGTGACGATTTCGACCTTGTCGCCAAGTAGGTACTCGATTTTGCGCATGGCGGGTTCCATGCCGTAGCACCACGTGCACAGCGGGTCGGTGTACTGGATGATCTTGATTTTCTGGTCTGCAGCCATGAATATCCCCTCCGAGTAGTGTTTTACCAGCGAAACGATATCACGAACGGCGGCTCAGCGGCAATGACGCGTTGGCAACATGTCGGAGCATTCGGCATGGTAAAGTGGGGACATGGATTCTTACCAAACAATAACTGGCTCCTCTCAGGGCGAATATGAAGAGAAGAAAAGCCGCTTCATCGCGTACCTCTCTCACGTGGAAACCGAAGAAGGGGCGCTGGCCTTCATTGCCGACGTGAAAGCTCAGCACCCTATGGCGCGCCACCATGTGTACGCGTATGCCCTGCGTGCCGAGAACCGCGTGCGCTATTCCGACGACGGCGAGCCGCAAAAGACGGCCGGCCTGCCCACGCTTTCGGTGCTTCAGCACGCCGAGCTGGTTGATGTCGCGTGCGTGGTTGTGCGCTACTTCGGCGGCACGCTTCTGGGCACGGGCGGGTTGGTTCGCGCTTACACCAAGGCAACGCAGAATGCGGTGGTGCTGGCGCGCACGGCGTCGTTCGCGCCTTGCTGCGATGTGGTCATCTGCGTTGATTACCCGCTGTATGAGAAGCTGTCCTACGTGCTAAAAACCCGTGGCGTTCCCATTATGGGCACGGAGTTCTCGTCGGACGTCACCATCACGGTGCGCGTTCTGGCAGAAACCGTTGACGGTCTTGTCCGCATGGTCCGTGAATGCTGCCAGGGACGAGAAGAGCTGCTCGTCGGCGACAAGCAGCTCCAATTGATCGAGAATCTGGCGAACCAGTAAGCTCGCTTCGCGTTGCCGCTTTCCGTTTGGGCTGGAATGCGGTTTTTCTTGCTAGTCGAATGTCGGCGCTTCGGCGGTCGATTCCACCGTGGGGTTGTTGTCGATCACCTGATGAAGCATATCGATGTAATCCAACAGAAGTTTGCTGGGCCTGCGACCGTTGTGCATGATGTAGCCCACGCGCATGGTCTCGTCGACGTCCAGCGGAATGGCCACGATGCCGCTGTGCATCTCGGCGGAAAGAACGCCCGTCGAGATGGTGTAGCCGTTGAAGCTGGTCAGAAGGTTGGTGAGCGTGCCGCGGTCGGAGAACCGGATGTTGCGGTCATGCGGCAGGTAGCCAAGCGGCTCTTCTGAGTAATAGAACGAATTGGTGGTTCCCTGCTCGAACGAGTAGCGGGGGTAGGGTGCCAAGTCCTCGGGTTTCAGCAGCTTCTTCTGCGAAAGCGGGTGATGGTCACCCACGAAGACGTGCGCCTGCGCGTCGAACAGCGGGTAGAAGGTGACGTCCGCATCGCGGAACGCCTTCGACAGCACGCGCTCGTTGAAGTCGTCCAGGTACAGTACGCCGATCTCGCTGCGGAAGGTACGCACGTCGTCGATGATCTGGCCGGTTGCGCATTCGCGCAGCACGAAATCGTATACCTCGTGCGCGCACTTCTCGGCGATGTTGATGAACGCCTGCAGGCTGAAATAGTAGTGCTGCGTCGAGACGGAAAGGCGCATCTGCGAGTCATTGCCGGTGGCGTAGCGCGATTCCAGCATGTCTGCCTGCTCGACAACCTGACGCGCGTAGCCAAGCAGCTCGGTGCCGTCGTTGGTTAGCGTGACGCCGCGGTTCGAACGTGTGAAAATCGTGATGCCAAGCTCGTGTTCCAAGTCTTTGATCGCGGTCGAGAGGTTCGATTGCGAGACGTACATGTTCTGGGCGGCGGCATTGATAGATCCCTGCTCGGAGATGGCAATAAGGTATCTGAGCTGCTGCAACGTCATAGACTGTTTCCTTTTTAGCGTAGTGAAAACCCGGTATTCGATATCGCATATGGTATTAGATTATTAGCTGAATGGGGTTATCTGTTTTTCCGAATGCTATATACCTAGATCCCGAATAGCCGTTCATCTTGTTCGAGAAGGCCAATAATGGTTTTATACATATGCGTTATAGGATCCTTCGCTTCCTTTTGAACTGCGAACAAAAAATCGATCAGCGCACGGCAAGGTGCGTGGGGCGGGCCCGCTTGGAGCGACGCTCGCATACGATGCAAGGAGTAAGAATGGCCAAGAAGAACATTCCGTACGATCAGAAGTACTACGATCCCGAGATCGAGACCATGCCGCGTCCCGAGCTTGAGGCTATGCAGCTCGAGCGCTTGAAGGCGATGGTCAAGTACGCGTACGAGAACACTGTTTGGTACAAGCGCTCGTTCGACGAGGCCGGCGTGAAGCCTGAGGATATCCAGACCCTGGCCGATATCGCCAAGTTCCCGTTCGTCGACAAGAAGACCGAGCGCCAAACCCAGCATGTGGGCAGCTTCTTCGGCGAGATGTGCTCGGTTCCCGAGGAAGACGTCGTTTTCATGGCCACCTCTTCGGGCTCCACTGGCGTTCCCACTGTCAGCCCCTTCACGCAAGAGGACTTCGACCTGTGGCAGTCCACCGAGGCCCGTCTGTTCTGGCAGGCCGGCATGCGTCCGAACGACCGCTACGTCCACGGCCTGAACTTCGCGCTGTACGTTGGCGGCCCCGACGTCATGGGCGCTCAGGAGCTTGGTGCTTTGGCCATTTGGGTCGGCGCCGTTCCTTCCGATCGCCTGCTGTTCGTTTTGAAGCAGTACCAGCCCACTGTTATTTGGACTTCGCCCTCTTACGCATGGACTCTGGGCGTTAAGGCCAAGGAGAAGGGCTTCGACCCCAAGACCGACTTCAACATCCACACCATCATCGTCGCCGGCGAGCCGGGCGGTTCCATCGCTTCCACGCGTGAGGCCATCGAGGACCTGTGGGGCGCCAAGGTCGTCGACTTCTTCGGTCTGTCCGACATCTATGGTGCCTGCGCCGCAATGTGCGAGGCGAAGGACGGCCTGCACATCGTCGAGGATCAGATTCTGGTTGAGACCGTCGATCCTGTTACCGGCGAGGTTCTTGAGCCGGGCAGCGTGGGCGAGCTTACTTACACCACGCTTATGAAGAAGGCCCGTCCGATGATTCGTTTCCGTACGGGCGACATCGGTTACGTGTCCACTGAGAAGTGCAGCTGCGGCCGTACCCATGCCCGTATCCACGTGACCGGCCGCAAGGACGAGATGTTCATCGTCGGCGCCGTGAACGTGTTCCCGTCCGACATCGAGTACGTCGTGCGCGGCTCCGAGGGTCTGACCGGCGAGTACTCCATCCGCGTGTATGATGAGAACTACACCACGCGCTACGAGGTTTCCGTCGAGCGCGCGTTCGGCAGCGACGAGCCCTATGACAAGGTTTCCAAGCGCGTTGAGGCTGCGTTGAAGGCTCACTGCGGCGTTCGCCCCGCCAAGGTCATCGTTTACGATGCCGACGGTTTGGGTGTTTCGGCCGAGCACAAGGCCAAGCGCTTCATCGACGAGCGCGACAGCGCCAAATAGAATCCTGCAACCTTCAGTAGCTAGGAGCTATCATGACCAACCAATTTGCAGTTTCCGGTCAGCATTACCTGTTCAACGTTCAGACGTTCGCAAGCACGGTTCTTTCTGTAGGCGGCGATGCTTATCAGTACGCGTTCCGCGACCGCACCACGCAGGGCGTTATCGATGACGTCGCCAATGGTGAGTCTGAGCTGGGCGTTCTTCTTGAGACCACCACGACGGCCGCCGACCTTGAGGCTGCTTTCGACAAGGCGGGTCTTCGCTTCGTCGAGCTTATCCAGTCCACGCCGCGCGTTGCGCTGCCGGCAAGCCACCCCATGGTGAACGCCGACAAGCTCACGCTTGAGCAGCTTGAGGACTACCCTTATATCTATTTCGAACAGGGCGAGGACGCCCCCGCATATTTCGCCGAGGAAGCTTTGGCTGACGAAGCACGCCGCAAGAGCATTGCCACCACCGACCGTGCGTCGCTTTCCGAGCTTATCGTTGCGCTGAACGGCTACACGGTGACCAGCGGCATTCTGGTCGGCGTGTCTGACGGCCCGGGCCTGACCACGGTTGCCCTTGACACCGATGTGAAGCTTCACCTTGGCTATGTCATTCGCAAGGACGCCGAGCTTTCGCCGATCGGCGCCAAGTTCGTCGACAAACTTGAGAAGAACCTCGTCAAGTACGCGAGGTTCTAGACGCCGAGCCGACTCTGAAAGAGTCGAGCGACAGCGTCCAAGTCGTAAAGCCCGCGCCGCCGAAAGGGCTTCCTCGGAAGTCCTTGACAGCGGCCTTCGCTGAAAGCGGCTCTGAAAGAGTCGAGCGACAGCGTCCAGGTCTATGAGGTTGGTGTTCGTTTAAACAGTCGTAACAACCACGCTCTGCTTTCTTTCCCCTCCCGATGCTTTGGCTATACTGTTAGCCACGTTATCGAGAGGGGATTTTTCATGACCGAGGTTCTATGGCACGGCCGCGGTGGGCAAGGCGCGTTCACGGCAGCGCGCTTGCTGGGTGCCGCTGCATCGATCGACGATGCTGCATACGCCCTGGCGTTCCCGTCGTTCGGCCCCGAACGCCGTGGCGCTCCCATGCGCGCATTCACCAAGATCAGCGCGTCGCCTATTGGCGACCGAAGTGCTATCAAGCAGGCTGATTTCGTCATCTACCTTGACGAGACCCTGATGGCTGCCGACTACGACGCCGAGCTTGCCCAGGGCGGCATGGTCCTGGTGAACGCCGCAAGCGTTCCTGCATGCGCCAAGGGCGACAGCCGCGTGAGGGCCATCGATGCCAATGCTATCTCAACCGAGATCTTGGGTCGGCCCATTCCCAACACGGTGTTTTTAGGTGCCCTTGCTGAATTGGGCGTGCTGCCTGTGCAGAACGTGAAGCGTGCGATTGAGCTGTACATGCCCGCGAAGTTGCACGACGCGAACAAGAAGATCGTCGATGTTGCCGCCGTTTCGTTTGCTGCTTGCCCAAGCGGCGCCGATGCTGTTGATGGCGGAGGGGTGGTGGGCAGCGGAGAGGGCGCTTCCCGCGTTGACGACGAGTTCGCGCGTCCTGAGTGCATCATCCCTTCTATTCAGCATGACGAACTTGATCCCGCGCAGTTCGCCCGCAGTACGTGTTTTGCCGGCGGCCACTTGGTTGAGAAGAATGCGGGTTGGCGAAATGATCGCCCCGTGATTGATCGTCAGAAATGCGTTGGCTGCCTGCAGTGCTATCTGTATTGTCCCGATGGGGCTATCTTCAAGGTGCCCGCTGCCGAAGGTTCGAAGAACCCGTTCACCGTGGCGGTTGACTACGACTTCTGCAAGGGATGCGGCATGTGCGTCCGCGCATGCAAGTTCGATGCCATTTGCATGGAACCGGAGGTGTGATTCTGATGAAGCGTTTTCTTTCGGGTGACGAAGCCCTCGCCGAGGGTGTTCGCCTTTCCAGGCCACAGGTGATTTCGGCGTATCCCATCACGCCTCAGACCGTCGTTGTCGAGCGACTGTCCGAGATGGTTGCCGACGGTTCGCTTGATGCCCAGTACATGCACGTCGAGTCCGAGCACTCGGCTCTTTCGTGCGCCATGGGCGCGTCCGCCACGGGTGCGCGCACGTTCACGGCAACGTCTAGCCAAGGCCTTCTGTACATGGCCGAGGTCTTGACGTATGCCGCGGGCGGCAGGTTCCCCATCGTCATGATGAACGCGAACCGCTCCACAGCGCTTCCGTGGAACATCTACGGCGACCAACGCGATTCGCTGGCGCTTCTTGACCATGGTTGGATCCAGGCGTACGCGCTGGACAACCAAGAGGCGCTCGACCTGACGTTGATGGCTTATGCCATTGCCGAGGACCCACGTGTTAGCACGCCGTTTATGGTGAACCTCGACGGTTTCGCCCTTACGCATACGTACGAGACTGTCGATATCCCCACGCAGGAGCAGGCCGACGCCTTCTTGCCGCCGTACCGTACCGAAAACAAGTTCGATTTCGACAGCCCCAAGAACCTGGGTTATTCGGCTGGTCCTGCGTTTAACCGCTACTACAAGTACTACGCACATCAGGACATGCTTGCCGCCGAAACCGTCATCGACGAGGTGGAAAGCCGCTTCTCGCAGATTTTCGGCCGTACGTACCCCGGCATGGTCGAGGTGTACCGATGCGACGATGCCGAGTACGTTGTCGTGACGCTGGGCTCCATCGCGGGTTTGGTGCGCAACGTCGTTGACGATTTGCGCGATCAGGGTAAGAAGGTCGGCTTGTGCCGCATCAGGTACATGCGTCCCTTCCCGTACAGGCAGCTCGCTGCCATTTTGGGCGCGTCCTGCGTTCGCGCTGCGGCGGTTCTTGAGAAGGATATCTCGTTCGGTGGCGAGGGAACGGCGTTCACTAATGTGAACTCCGCGCTTCATCGTGCGGGCAAGGCGACGCCCACTAGGAACTTCGTTGGCGGCTTAGGCGGCGATGATATCTCGTATCAGCAGATCGCCATGATTTTCCAGACGCTTGAGGAAACGGCTGCGGGCAAGGATATGCCCCAGGTCAGCTTCCTTGGCATCGAAGGGGAAGAGGAGGTGCGCAATGGCCGTTAATGCGCGTAACATGCCCGATGACGAGCTGTTCTTCGGCCACAAGGCCTGCGCCGGCTGCGGCGGCTCACTTGCCGTGCGTGCGGCGCTGAAAGTGCTCGGTCCCCATGCGGTGTCGGCCCTTCCCGCTGGCTGTATGAGCGCCGTCGGGTTCAACTTCCCGCAGCTCTCGTTCTCGAACAACGCGATGATCACGCCGTTTGCGGCAACCGCCAGCGTGCTTTCAGGTATTGAGGCCGGCTTGCGCGCGCAGGGCATCAAGCCCGACGACTGCACCGTTGTCGGCTTCGCGGGTGACGGCGGCACGGCCGACATCGGCATCCAGGCTCTTTCGGGCGCTATCGACCGCAACGACGACGTGCTGTACATCTGCTACGACAACGAGGCGTACATGAACACGGGCATTCAGAAAAGCTCGTTGACGCCCTTTGGCTCGTCAACCACCACCACGCCGGTTGGCAGCCAGGTCAAAGGGTGCCTGACCGACAAGAAGAACGTGTTCGAGATCGTTGCCGCGCATGATATCCCGTATGCCGCAACCGCCAGCATCGGCTACTTGCAGGATTTCATCAACAAGGTCGAGCACGCCAAGGGCGTGCATGGCACGCGTTTCATCCATGTGATGGCCCCGTGCCCCACGGGTTGGGGCCACGCAACCGACGTCACTGCCGATATTGCGAAAGAGGCCGTCGACTGCGGCATGTGGTATCTTGCCGAGTTCGAGGGCTCGCAGGAAAGCGGTGTTCCCGGCGGCGCGTTCAGGTTGAATCGCAATCCGAAGGAGTTCTCGGACATCGAGCACTATCTGCGCAGTCAGAAGCGCTTCAAGCATATGAGCGAAGACGACGTGCAGCATGCGGTTGCCGGCCGTGACGCCAAGTGGGAGTTCATCCGCTCGCATTGGGCGTAATCGTTTTCAGTCGAAAAGCTGGTTCAGCCCGCGGCCTGGCTGGCACTGTTCGGCTGGCTGGGCTGCTTGTTTCAGCTGTACGGCCAATCCGTTCATAAACGCGGAAGCGCCCGTCCGGGATTTCCCGAACGGGCGCTTCTTTGCGTTCGCGATGCGCGGTTTCGCATGCGTGAGCCGGTTTTCAGTGCGCAGTGCGTGGGCCGACAGCCGTTTTGCAACGCTTCGGCGTTAGCGAATGAAGTTCGTCTTGATCTTGCGCTCGGCAGCCGGAGCCTCGATGCCTGCGGCCTTACCAGCCTCGATGCACTTCAGCAGCCATGCCATGTTGTTGCCCAGAACACGCATGACCTGCATGCCCTCTTCGTCCTTCTCGTCTTCGCCAGGGGTGGCGCCGAATGCGTCGTTCCAGTAATTGGATGAAACGATGGGCATCTGGTTGATGGTGAAGTACTTGTTCAGCACGTCGAACGAAGCAACGGTGCCCGCACGGCGGGCGACGGCGATGGAAGCGCCCGGCTTGTGCGCGAACACGCTGCCAGCAGCGTAGAAGGCGCGGTCGAGCAGGTCGAGGATGCGGCCTGCGGGGTGCGCGTAGTACACGGGCGTGGCGAAGATGTAGCCGTCGCACTCGGCGGCGATCTTGATGAAATCGTTCACGATATCGTTGTCGAACGTGCAGGCGCTGTCCAGCTTCACGCAGCAGGAGCAGCCGATGCAGTCGCGGATGGGCTGGTTGCCCACCTGGAAGACCTCGGTGTCGATGCCCTGGGCGTTCAGTGCGTCCTCGACCTCTTCCAGTGCGCGGCCGGTGTTGCCGTTCGGCTTCGGGCTGCCGTTGACCAGCAGTACTTTCATGGGACCCCCTTGTTTTCATTCATGGATGAGATGTTGTGCGCTTGCCGCGGCGGGGCGCAAGCGCCTTCGCGGAAGCAAGTCGCAGCCGTTTTCTCTCGTGAGGCTATTTTAGCAAGCGCGTCAAGCGCAAGAGCGGGCTTTCAGGCAAAGAGAAAGGCGCCTGCAGGTGATTGTCCCGCAGACGCCTCGTTGTTGCCGGGCTTTTAGCCTAAACCGTTACGGCCTGGGCTTGCCGCAGTTGCTGCAGAACTTGCCCGAATTCACCGAGCCGCACTCGCAGGTCCAGTCGGTTGAGGGCTTGGGCGTGCCGCACTCGCTGCAGAACTTGCCGGAGTTGTTGGCGCCGCACTGCGGGCAGAACCAACCGCCAGCGGCGGGTGCAGGTGCCGGTGCCGGGGCGGGTGCAGGTGCCGGGGCGGCAGCCTGCTGGGCTGTGCCCTGCTGGAACAGCTGAGCGGCGTTCATGCCGCCGATGTTGCCGGCCATGCCCATGCCCATGAAGCCCATGGCCGCACCGGCCTCGTTGCCGGCTGCGGTGCGCATTGCGTCGCTCTGGGCAGCGGCGATGTTCGCAGCGGCCATGTTCGGGTCGCGCATGACGGCGGCTGCCTGCAGGTTCTTGATGCGATCCTGGTCTTCCTCGGACAGCGTGATGGCGTTCACGCCGAACGACGCGACGCTGATGCCGCGCAGGTTGACCCACTTCTCGGACAGCTCTTGGTTCAACAGCTCGACCATGTCGCCTGCATGGGCCGGAACCTCGCTGTAGCGAACGCCCATGGCCGAGATCTTCGCCAGGGTTGGTTGCATGGCGGTAAGCAGCTCGCTTTTCATCTGGCTGTCGAGCCTGTCGCGCGTGAAGGGCTCGTCGACGTTGCCGCAGACGTTCTTGTAGAACAGCAGCGGGTCGGTAAGCCTGTACGAGTACTCGCCGTTGCAGCGAACCGCGGTGTCAAGGTCAAGGCCGATGTTGCGGTCGATGACGCGGAAGGGGATGGGCGACGACGTGCCGTACTTGTTGCCGTAGATCTCCTTGGTGTTGAAGTAGTAGACACGCTGGTCCTTGCCCGTGTCGCCACCGAAGGTGAAGCGGCGTCCAACCTGCGAGAACGTCTTCATGATGTTCTCGCCCAAGTTGCCGTAGAACAGGCTGGGCTCGGTGGAGGTGTCATAGGTGAACTCGCCGGGCTCGGCGCACATGTCGACGACCTCGCCCTGCTCGACGATGATCATGCACTGGCCGTCGGCAACGGCGATGACCGAGCCGTTGGTGATGATGTTGTCTTCAGCCTTGGTGTTGGAAGAGCGGCCCTTCGAGGAAGTGCGCTTTGATCCCTTCACGGCAAGGGTGTTCTGATCAAGTGCGTCGCAGTAGAAGAATTCACGCCAAGAATCGGCCAATGCGCCGCCAGCTGCTCCAACGGCTGCTTTGATAAGTCCCATGGTTTTGCTCCTAACAATCTTGCCGCTTCATGCGCTGCGGCGGCGCTTGTCAATTGTTTCGGTACGGCCGCGATCTGGTTGCGGTCGCGTGCGAATCGTTCCGCGGCCATCTAGGGATTCGATGACTGCCGTCCGTTCGCGAGGCCGTTTAGAACTTGCCTCCCGACGATCCGCCGAAGCCGCTGCTGTCGGTGGAGGATCCGCTCGAGGAGGAGGATTCCTTCTTCTTGGGCGTGACCGTGATGGTTGAGGTGACGAACCGGTCGTCCTTGCCGGTAAGCGTGAAGGACGAGCGGTCGACGTAGTCGCCTGCGTGCGAGGCTTCGACGGCCGTCTTCATCTGCTTGTACAGATAGAAGCAGCGGCCACCCGCGACGCCTGCGGCAATGGCGAATGCGATGGCGAACATGACGAATGCCATGAGCGGGCTGGTAGGCGCGTTGCCGCGGTCAAGCGGTTCGCCATTCTCGGCTCTGAATGCCAACGTGTACTCAGCCTGTTCCAGGTAAACATCGGCGGCCGCGTACCATTCGTCGTTCTTAAGCTCGTCGACGATCAGATCTTCCATCTGGGCGATTTGCCAGTCGGTGAAGGCGTTCACGCCGTCGCCGTACGTGATGGTGACGTAATCGCGCGATTCGGCGGCCACCAAGAACAGGATGCCACTTTTCTGGTTGCCCAGACCCAGCTGGTGGTCTTTGTAGTAGTCGATGGCGTACGTGCGGGCGGTTTTCGACCCGATGGTGTCGGTGACCAGCAGATAGACGCCCACACCGTACGTGTCGGACGTTTCCTTGGCCTGCGCCTCGAGCGTGCTTTTCTGGCTGGGCGAGAACAGGCTGTACTCTTCGATGATGAAGGTGTCGTCGTCGGCCAGGGCCGTTTTAGGCGCAAGTGCAAGCGCAAGCGTTGCCGCCATGACCACGACGATTCCGGCAAGCAGGAGTTGCAGGCGGCTTAGGCGGTGCGCCTGGTGTTTCCTTGAAGCGATAGCGTTCACGATGCGCACCTCATTTCAGAAGGAACAGGCAGATGATGGCGATAAGGACCGCCAAAACCGGCAGGAATACGATAAGGAACTGGAAGACGACTTTGCCCTTGTCCACAGGCAAGTCGCCGATGAGGCGCCCGGTTTGCCCGTTCATGGCGAACAGCAGGTCCTCGTTGTTGTACTTGGTGTGCAGCATCCATACGGGAAGGAGCGCGTAGGTGGCGTCTTCCCAGGTGGGGTCCACAGAGCTGCTTTTGGGGTAGACCGAGTCGTACCCGGTGACGGTTTCTCTCAGAAGGTCCACCGTGGTTTGCTCGATGCGGCCCTGAGCGCGGCTTTGACACATTGAGGCGTCCTCGTCATAGCGGTCGGTCAGGTAGCCGGGCAGGTAGCCCATCGAAAAGGGCTGCAGGTCGGAGTAGTCGAACGGCTCGATGGCGTCCATATGCGCGTCGGGCATCTTGCTGGATGCGTCAACGGGAACTTTCTCGAAGTCTGCCGTGCCTTCGCGCGTGGCATCGTAGAACTCGGTTTCGACGTAGTCGTTCTCGGAATCCGACCAGTAGGTGGAGTTCGTTGCGGTGAAGGTCGCGCTGCCTTCGGCCGAGGCCGTGTACAGCCAGAACGGCACGTACACGCCCTGAACTTCTTCAAGGTGGTTTCCCTTGGTGAAGTCGTCGGGCAGGAACTTCTTGCCTTTGTAGTATTCCTTAAGGGCAGCGACCGCCTGGTCTTTGTTCTGGCGGAAGGGGATGACGAACTCGGGGCGCAAAGTGTCGTTCAGCTGGCCTGGCAGCACGGTGGGATTGCCGCAGTAGGGGCACTGTGTGACGGCCGTGGTGGTGTCGGTAAGCAGTTCTGCGCCGCAGCTGGAGCACGTGAACGAGCGTAGGTTGTCCTGCTCGCCCTCTTCCCACTTCGAGCGGTTCAGGTAGTTCTGAATGGGGTCGAAGTCCTTGTCGGGTGCAGCGTTTTGCGCGGGTGCGCTCGCCGGTTCTTCCGGCGCTGCCTGGGCGTTTCGCTTTGCATCGGCGGCGACGGCTGCTGCAGCGGCTGCCTCGTGCTTCTCTTCGGATTGGGCGTAGTACTCCTCAATCTGGGCGGGCGTGAACTTCGATCCGCAGTAGTCGCACTCCAGAAGGCCTGATTCGCTTGAGAAGTGAAGCGGGCCGTTGCACGAGATGCACTGGTAGTTCGTTGTCTCGAAAGCCATGTACCCTCCTTTTTGCGTGTGCGCGGGTTTCCGATTCGAATTCTAACGTATGGCGATAGGTCACTGTTAAAGTGATTGCAAAAATGGGACGCATGGCTCACGGTATAATCCCGTTCTGTGACATACGACCCCGCTTCGGCGAAACAGTTGCCGGCGGGTTGTTTTCAATAAGAGAGCGAAGAGGGCAAAGGGGAAGATCGCATGGCACGTACGTTTTCGGTTTTCGGCGACTCCATCAGCACGTTCGAGGGTTGTACGCACGAGGGCTTCGCGGTTTTCTACAACAAGGCGAATTGCGAGCGAGCGGGCATAACGTCCATCGAGGACACCTGGTGGATGCACGTTATCCGTGCTTTCGACGGCCAGCTGCTGGCAAATGCGGCGTGGTCGGGCTCGATGCTTGAGGGCGCGGGCTACCCTTGCGGCAACTGCAACGAGCGCGTTGCGGCTTTGGGTATGGACGACGCGGCGCCCGATGACATCCTGGTGTATTACGGCATCAACGACTACGGTTGGGGAGGCCCCGATGCCCAAGTTCGCGGCAGGGGAAGCGCTATGCCGCGCTGTCTGATTCAGGCCGGCTTGCCCGATCCGGTCGAGGCAGGCAACGCCCCCGCGAACGCGGCGCAGGGCTTCGGCCGCGCGTACGGTCAGATGATCGACCGCATGAAGAGCCGCTTCCCTCAGGCGCGTATCTGGTGCTTCACCATGTTGCCCGGCCGCGTGAAGTACCACGCGAAGTCCACGTTCCCGTACAACTATCGCGGCGTGGCTTTTTCTGCGTACAACCAGGCCATCATCGATGCGGCCGAGTCGCACGGCGCCATTGCCGTCGACATCGCGTCTATGGGCTACGACTACGACAGCATCGAGGGCACGCATCCTACCAAGCTTGGCATGCTTCAGATGGCCGACATGATGGTTCTGGGCATGAAGAGCGCCTCGTCGGCGTTCCACAAGTCCAGCGATTCCGAGCTTGCCGCGGCGCACGTTGATCTCAGGGGCTTCGAGTCCAGCGACCCGTGCCCGTATCCGGGCCGCTCGTGCGTTGGATGCGCGCATGCGCTTTCCACGGGCAACAGCTGGATGCACGTCTGCCAGCTTTCTGAGTAGGAGAGCGCGCGTTGGGTCGGCTTGCGAACGGGCGCCGGAGGTGCGGGCCGCTTCCGCAATCGCTCGGCGATGTTCTTAAAGTAACAACCGAAAAACAGTCTTCCGAATGACGCGCGCCTTTGTTGACACGCGTTTTTCACTGCCTAAAATCGGTTATTAGCACTCAATGGGCGAGACTGCTAATCGCGTATCGACTTATGTGGGCGGCGCGGTTCGCGCCAATCCCGTGCACGCGGCGCGACGCAGGCGGCCTTGCAAAACGAAAGGACATTCGCACATGCGCAAGTTCAAAACAGAAAGCAAGAAACTGCTTGATCTGATGATCAACTCCATTTACACGAACAAGGAGATCTTTCTGCGCGAGCTGATCTCGAACGCTTCGGATGCCGTTGACAAGCTGTATTTCAAAAGCTTGACCGACAGTTCCATTCAAATCGGCAAGGACGACCTGTTCATCAGCGTTGCGTTCGACTCCGAGGCCCGTACCATCACCGTTTCCGACACGGGCATCGGCATGACCGCCGACGAGCTCGAGAAGAACCTGGGCACCATCGCTCATTCGGGCAGTCAGGAATTCAAGGCCGAGAATGATCTTGCCGAAACCGACGCTGCGGGCGTCATCGGCCAGTTCGGCGTTGGCTTCTATTCCTCCTTCATGGTTGCCAAGCGCGTGCGTGTGGTTTCAAAGGCGTATGGCTGCGACGAGGCGAACGCCTGGGAGTCCAACGGCATCGACGGTTACACCATCGAACCCGCTGAAAAGGCAGAGCACGGTACCGAGATCACGCTGTTCATGAAGGACGACACCGACGAGGACAGCTACACCGCCTACCTGAACGAGTACGAGCTGCGTCATCTTATTCAGCAGTACAGCAACTACGTGCGTTACCCCATCAAGATGGAGGTCACCAAGTCGCGCGAGAAGGCCAAACCCGAGGATGCCGGCGACGATTACACGCCTGAGTACGAGGACTACACCGAGGTCGCTACCATCAATTCGATGATTCCTATTTGGAAGCGCCGCAAGTCCGAGGTTTCCGACGAGGATTACAACGAGTTCTACAAGTCAAACTTCCACGACTTCGAGGATCCGTTGCGCAGCATCTCGGTTCGCGCTGAGGGCGCCCTTACTTATGACGCGCTGCTGTTCATTCCCGGCCGCGCCCCGTTCGACATGTACAGCCGCGATTTCGAGAAGGGCCTGGCTCTGTACAGCTCGAACGTGCTGATCATGGACAAGTGCGCCGACCTTCTGCCCGATTACTACAACTTCGTGCGCGGCATCGTCGACTCCGCCGACCTTACGCTGAACATCTCGCGCGAGACCCTTCAGCGCAACAGTCAGCTGCATGCCATCGCCAACAAGGTCGAGAAGAAGATCACCTCTGAGCTTGAGAAGATGCGTGATAACGAGCGCGAGGACTACGAGAAGTTCTTCCAGGCGTTCGGCCGCTCGCTCAAGTTCGGCGTGTACCAGACGTACGGCTCGAAGACCGATGAGCTTGCCCCGCTGTTCCTGTTCTGGTCTGCCAAGGATCAGAAACTGGTCACCCTTGATGAGTACATCGAGGCCATGGATCCCGAGCAGAAGGACAAGAAGGAGATCTACTACGCTGCAGGCGAGTCGCGCGATACGCTGATGACGCTTCCTGCAGTTAAGTCGGCTCTGAAGAAGGGCTACGACGTGCTTCTGTGCACCGAGGACGTGGACGAGTTCACCATCCAGTCCATGCGTGCTTACAAAGAGTTCAACATGAAGAACGTGACTTCCGCCGACCTCGATCTTGCCACCGAGGACGAGAAGAAGCAGGCTGCCGACGCCACGAAGGAAAACGAAGAGCTGTTCGCCGCCATGAAGGAGCTTCTTGGCGACAAGGTGTCCGACGTGATCGTGTCTCCCACGCTTGAGGACGCGCCGTCCGCTATCGCCGCAAAGGGCATGCTGTCGCTCGAGATGGAACGCGTGCTGGCTCAAGGCCCTGATGCCGAACGCGCGAAGGCCCAGCGCGTGCTGCAGTTGAATGCCAAGCACCCGGTGTTCGAGAAGCTGAAGGCTGCCAAGGCCGCCGACGACAGCGAGAAGCTGGGTCTGTACACCGAGCTTCTGTACGATCAGGCGCTGCTGGTAGAGCGCATGCCCATCGAGGATCCGGTCGCGTTTGCCGAGGCTATTTGCAAGCTGATGTAACTGCGCGATTCGCTTTCTGCTTGGTTGATGCGACGCCGTGGGCTGCAGGTGCGGCTCACGGCGTTTTCTTGTTTGTGCGGCGGTCCTTGCGGCGTGGGGCTTCGCGTGCGACCGCGTTGCCGCCCCGGCGGCGTTACCGTTTCGTAGGGGATACTCACCACGCGTGGCGCAACGTTGCGGTAGAATCTGAAGAAAGGCTCGTGCTGTCTGCCCGCGCGGTTCATTCGCGGGGTATGCGCGCGTTCCGTCAACTGTTCATAACCCGTACCAGATAAGGAACGTCATGGATCCCGTCGATTTGTCAGCCGCGCTCACGCGCATCCCCGATTATCCCGAACCCGGCATCATCTTCGTCGACCTCACGTCGCTCATGATGGACGCCGATGCCCTGCAGGCAGCGGTCGACCGCATTGCCGATCAGTTCGCAGGCAAGGGCATCACCAAGGTTGTCGGCGCTGAGGCCCGCGGCTTCATCATCGGCACCCCGGTTGCATACAAGCTGCACGCAGGGTTCGTTCCCGCACGCAAGCCCGGCAAGCTTCCGCGCGAGGTCATCTCGCAAAGCTACGAGCTTGAATACGGCACCGATTCGCTGCAGATCCACGCCGACGCCATCAAGTCCGGCGATGTCGTCCTTATCGTTGACGACCTGGTTGCCACCGGCGGCACCGCCGTCGCTCAGAAGAAGCTGGTCGAAGCCGCAGGCGGCACTGTTGCCGGCTTCGCGTTCATCACCGAGCTTGAGTATCTGAACCCGCGTGAGCTTATCGCCAAGGAGTCCGACGCTCCGGTGTTCTCGCTGGTTCAGGAAACGAAGTAGGTAGGCAGTCGCGGGCGCTGCAAGGCGGCGCGGCTGCATGTGCGTCCTGCGGGGCGCTTCTAGGAAAAGAGGTAGTCATGGCACTTTCGAAGATCTTGGTTCCCATTGATGGTTCCGACGGCGCCAACCGCGCCCTTGAGATGGCGAAAACCCTGGCCGAAACCAATCCCGAGATGCAGATCGACGTCTTGTACGTGGCGCCCATCCCCGCGTTGAGCGAGGAGGCCAACGCTGAGCTGGGTCACATCATCACCCTTATGAAGGAAGACGGCAACGCCATCCTTCAGACGGCCCTTGATTTTTTGGGCGACGCAGCCGAACAGGCCGACGTTATGTGCCTGGCGGGCGTGAACCCCTCTGCCGAGATCGTGAAGCTGCTTGAGAAGGGCGGCTACGACCTGGTGGTTATGGGCAACCGCGGTCTTTCCGGCCGCAAAGAGTACACGGGCTCGGTCAGCTACAAGGTGCTGCACGCTTCGCCCGTCGCAGTCCTTATCGCGAAATAGCGTTTGTGGCAAAACAGCGCTTGCGCAATAGCGGAAACCTAAAGGGAGGTTGGCAACCAGATTGCCAACCTCCCTTGTTTTCTAACGTCTGAGCTGAGTGCTGTCGGCACCGATCGCTACGCGCAGAGCATTGCGGCGGGAATGACGTACACGCCGTCATCGCGCCTGTATGCGAGGTTGCCGCGGCCCACCACCACGGCAAGAAACGCCGGTTCGGCGTTTTGGGCGGCAGGGTTGGCTGCGATCTTGTCGCGCAAAGCAAGCAGGTTCTTCGCGCCTTCGTCGGCTTTGGTGTCGGAGAGCTTGATTTCGATTCCGCCCCAAATGCCGTTGCGCTCCACGATAGCATCGACTTCAAGGCCATTAGCGTCTCGGTAGTAGAACACGTTATTGCCAAGGCCGGCGTAGGATGACAGGAATACGCGCAGATCTCTGATAACCAGATTCTCGAACAGCATGCCCAGCGTTTGGGTGTCGCTTAAGAGCCTTTTGGGTGTGGCGCCTAGGAGGGCTGCGGCAAGGGATGGGTCGCAGAAGTAACGTTTTGGTTTCACGCGCACGCGAGCTTTGCTGCGCATGGGGGGCTCCCAGCCATAAAGCTCTTCCGTGATCATCAGACGGTCGAACAGTTCGAGGTATGCGGCGATGGTCTCATTCGTGGGGGCGGCTTCTCCGCTTGCCATGTCTTTGGCAAGGGTCTTGTACGTAACAGCTTGGCTTTCGTTCAAGGCAAGCGCTTTCATAAGGGAGAGCGCCGTCGCGGAGGATCGGCCTTCCTCGATGACGTTTTGATTCGCGACCGCATTTATGTATTGAGCTGCGGTTTCACTGGCTGCTTCGTCAGAAAGCCCCAGATTGGCGGGCCATCCTCCGCGGCAGCACCAGCGGGCGACATCAAGGATGCCGGTTTCTCTGCGAGCTGGTTTGATGTCCTCGCCCTCGAATAGGGCCGAGAGGGAAACCGTCGCTTCTCCGTCGCCCGATTCGCATAGGGTCATGGGCCTCATAGTCAGGCGAGCTATTCTTCCAGCGCCTGAATGTCGGACCTTGTCGCGATCCTCCTTTTTAAGGGCAGTCGAACCTGTAAGAAGCAGTAGTCCGCGTTGGTTGCCCGAATCGTCCACAAACCGTCGTGCCGCGTCCCAAACCTCAGGCACTTCCTGCCACTCGTCAACAAGGTGCGGCATGTCGCCAAGAAGCGCCAGGGCGGGGTCAAGCTCGGCGGCTTCGCGATCGGAAGGGTTGTCGAGCTTTGTGATGCTGGCGCTTCGAGACATTGCTGTCCAGGTTTTGCCGCACCATTTAGGGCCGTTGATCTCGACGCATCCGAAAGCCTCCATGAGGGAATCAAGCCGCTTTTCTAGCAAGCGCGGTCTATATCCTTTAGGGGTGAGTGTTTTTGATTTGGCCATAGTACCGACCTCGATGATCTGGGCATTCGATATTTTGCACGATTCTCAGCCGATATTTTATCGCAAATCGATTCGATATTTTGCAGGGTTTTTAATCGATCTTTTGCAGTAATCAGAACCGTGATTTTGCATGAAATCGGTCGGTGTTTTGCCGGTGATCTTTGAACGCGTTCCCACGAAAGCCCTTATAGCAGGCAGACCGAAGACCCCTCGTCCAGCGCGTATGCCAAGAACTGCATGCGTTTCTCGACGCCCTCGATGATCTGCGAGCATTCTTTCAGCTCGGCTGAGGAGTCGATGCCGCTAACCTCGCCGATTGCCTTGTACTTCAGGTCGTGCTCGAGGCTGGCCCAGAAGTCCATGGCGATGGTGCGGATCTGCACTTCAACGGGGATCATCTGCTTGGAGTCCATGAAGAACACGGGGATGCGTACAATGACGTGCAGGCTTCGGTAGCCATTGGGCTTGGGGTTGGCGATGTAATCTTTGGTTTCGACGATTTCAAGGTCGTCTTGGCGATTCAGCATTTCGACCATGCGGTAGACGTCCTGGATGTACGAGGTGATGATGCGGATTCCCGCAACGTCCATCAGGTGCGCCTCAACGTTCTCGACCGTGGGGTTGTAGCCGTAACGGACGATTTTCTCGTACATGCTGCGCGGCGACTTGGTGCGCGACTCGATGTGGTGGATGGGGTTGCGGTGGCTGCGTACCTGCAGGTCTTTATCGATGATCTCGAAGCGGACCTTCAGCTCGCTCATGGCCGCGTCGTACTTGCGGATATGCGGCAGGATCTTCGACGCAAAGGCCTCGTACGGGTATGCCATCTCGATTTCGGGAGGAACGGAACGGGGTTTAGAGCCGGTGACGTGCTCGACGTTTTTGGCGACCGACTTCACAGACATTAGACGCATCTCCTGTTCGCGCACGCTGCACGCGATAACGGTTTCGATTCATGGCGGTGCCCGCAAAGCGAGTCGCTTGCGGACCGCGGGTTCCCATTATACTGGGAAACCGGATGCGTTAGGCAGCGTCTTGTCCACGGTTTGGGAACGACTCTGTCAAAACGGCACCCTATCAGGGACGATAAGGGGAATATCCCACAGAAAGGCAGAGCATGGGCATCCAGAAGGTAACGGCATTCGAAGACGAGCGACTAGATGTGTACGCTCGTTTGACCGACCTGCAGCTTCGAAGCAGGATCGAGCCCAGCAAGGCCATCTTCATCGCCGAGACCGTTGAAGTGATCGGTCGCGCGCTGGATGGCGGCAACATGCCGCTGTCGCTTCTAACCGAAGAGAAATACCTGCCGCAGCTTGAGCCGCTGATGGATCGCCTTCAGGTTGCGAACCCCGATGCGCCTATTTTCGTTTTGCCCGAGGACGAGCTGAGGAAGCTCACCGGTTTCGAGTTGACGCGCGGCGCTTTGGCCGCATTTCGTCGTCCGCCCGAGCGCAGCGTTGAAGAGGTCGTGCGCGATGCTCATTTGGTTGCGGTGCTTGAGAATATCCGCAACCATACGAACGTGGGCGCGATCTTCCGCTCGGCCGCAGCGCTTGGTGCTGATGCTGTGCTGGTCTCGCCTGCATGTTACGACCCGCTGTACCGTCGCGCCGTACGCGTTTCCATGGGAACGGTTTTCCAGGTGCCCTGGGCGCGCATCGGGACTAACCCGCACGATTGGGCGCGCGATGGCGTGCCGCTTCTTCACGATTTGGGGTTCACCACGGCGGCTATGGCTCTTGAGGACGACTCCATTTCGCTTCGCGATCCGCGATTGGCCGAGTGCGATCGTTTGGCGTTGGTGTTCGGCACCGAAGGCGACGGCCTTGCGCCCGCAACCATCAGCCGCTGCGACTACACCGTGCGCATTCCCATGCGTCACGGCGTCGACTCGCTGAACGTGGCCGCGTCAAGCGCCGTCGCGTTCTGGCAGCTGGCCCGTTAGCTAGGTTGATCGGCCGATCCCGCCGACCATCGTCGCGATTTGCCGTATTCGTGTTAAAGAATCGTAATAACCGCCGTTCATGCGCTATTCTGTCTGGAGCACAGGGCATCGCGTGCGTGCGGTGCGTTTTGCAAGGAACGTTTCAAACAGAAATGAGGGATTATGTCTAAGAAGAAATGGCTCGCGCTTGTCGCCGCTGGCGCTCTGGCCGCCGCTCTGGCGCTTGTCGGCTGCGCTTCGGGCAATTCGGGCTCGGGCAGCGCAAGCGGCTCTGCTTCGGCTAGCGCTTCTGGTTCTGCCAGCGCCTCCACCGAGATGAAGCTTGTGAAGGAAGGCAAGCTGCTTATCGCTACGTCGCCTGACTTCCCGCCGTTCGAGAACCTTGAGAATGGCGAGATGGTCGGTCTTGACATTGAGATCGGCAAGGCTGTTGCCGAGAAGCTGGGCCTCGAGCCCGAGTTCGTTAGCCTGCAGTTCGACAGCATTCTCACTGCTGTTGCCGCTGGCACCCAGGCTGACGTCGGAATCTCCGGCCTCACCGTCGACCCCGAGCGCGCCAAGACCGTTGACTTCTCTGACAGCTACTACGTTGACGACCTGTCCGTTGCCGTTATGAAGAACAACGCTGACATCACCGCCGACAATGCCGATGAGGCTCTGAACAAGGAAGGCGTCGTCATCGCCGTTCAGTCCGGTACCTCGGGCGAGACCTACGTCAAGGAGAACTACCCCAAGGCCACCGTTCAGCCTTACGGCAACTCCACCGACGCATTCGCTGCTCTGCAGTCCGGCCAGGCTAACGCCGTGTGCACCAACAAGGCCGTCGTCGAGCGCATGCTTGCCAACGCCTACACCGATGCTCAGGTCGTTAAGTCCATCGCCACCGGCGAGGAGTACGCTGTCGCCGTCGCTCAGGAGAACAAGGCTCTGACCGCTGCCATCAACAAGGCTCTCGAGGAGCTTCAGGCTGACGGCACTATCGATGATCTGGTTGCCAAGTACATGTAACACCGCAACCCGATAGTTTCGGATTGACTTGGGTGGGGCAGGTCGCGAAAGCGGCTTGCCCCACCTTTTTTATGCCCGCGGGCAGGAAGTGCCTAAAACACGCCTTTGACGTGGTAGAATCCGCAACGTAAATGGCGGCTTATAGGACAAAAATGGGATCTCGCTTGATGAGATCCCATTTTTTCTTCACCCTATTATATCAGGCTGGAATCTGAGCTGGGGTGAAGGCGCGCTCGGGACGGCCATCGCCTTCGTCATCATTATGAAACCGACCCAAATCCGACCTCCCTCGTCCGGCGGCGATACGCTGCTAGCTTGGCCCCGCCCGTATCAAAGTCTTGCCCCATTGCAAATACCGAGTTTCCCAACTTCATGAGCCGTGTGTGGCAATTACACGCTTCGTTGCGCCGTCGACTGTTTACGAACTGAAACCGTGGCTATAATGAAAGTTCCTGCGTTCATTGCGGGCTTTCGTTGTTGTCGACCTATTTAGACGGGTTCTTATGATGTTCAAAACAAACCGTGCGGTTTGCAAAAAGTCGGTTTCGCTGCTGTTTGCTGTGGCTCTGGTTGCCTCGCTGGTGCTTCCCTTTGCCGCTTCGTTCGTTTCTCCTGCTTCGGCATACGCGCTTGACGTTCAGAAGTGCACGGCGCGCCCCAACTCCGATTCCAGCAGCGATGTTCTGGGCGGCGTGGAAACGCGCATCACCTGGGAGGCTCAGGCAGATGCCGACGAGTCGCTGGCTTCCATCTCGCTTACCCTTCCCGAGGGAACAACGTGCTCGATCAACAACGCCAAGGCCACGCTCCTTACCGGCGATGACCTTATGACCCGTGTGAACTTGAAGGCAACGTTCGCTCAGGACGGCCAGACCGTCATCGCATCGTTTGGCGAGCCGGGCCAGGCCGGCGGTTATTACCGCATCGAGCTTTACGGCGTCATGTTCCCACAGAACGGCGGCAATCAGCAGCTTACGGGCACCTACACGCTTACCGACGGCACGGTTGAGGAGATCACTTCCATTCCGACCATCGCGGTTAAAAGCACCACCTTCGTTCAAACCCTTTCCGACTCGCTTGCTCAGCAGGAATGGGTGAAGGCCTGGAACTCCAACACGTTCCTGCGTCTGTTCCTGAACCCGCCCATCTTCGTTTCCAGCCTCCCCATTGTACTGCAGGGCTTCTTCATGGCCGTGGGCATCGTTTTGGTGGCGTTCCCCATTGCCATTCCGCTGGGCCTGCTGCTTTCGTTCATGCGCATGTCCAAGTTCGCCATTCTGCGCGGCTTGGGTTCGCTCTACGTTAACGTGGTTCGCGGCACCCCGGTCTTCCTGCAGGTGTACATCGCGTTCTTCGGTTTGCCCCTGGCTGGCATCAACATCCCGTCGTTCCCGCTGGGCGTCATCGTTTTGGCTATGAATTCGGCTGCGTACCAATGTGAGATCTTCCGCGCGGGTATTCAATCCATCAGCAAGGGCCAGTTCGAGGCTGCTCGCTCGCTTGGCATGAATGCCGCGCAAACTATGGCGTACGTCATCATCCCGCAGACCATCCGCCGCGTGCTGCCCACTATGACCAACGAGTTCATCCTGCTGTACAAGGACACCTCCATGCTGGCTGCCGTCGGCGTTATGGAACTGGTCATGTACGCCAAGACCATTGTCGCTTCCACGGGTTCCATCACCCCGTACATCGTCGCGGCGCTGTTCTACCTGGTGCTTACCCTGCCTCTTGCCAAGGTTGTCGGCAACCTCGAGCGTCGTCTTGCCGGTAACGAGACCAGCGGCAAGAAGAAACGCGACAAGAAGGGCGGCAAGCGCAAGGATTCCGGCTTCGTTGACGCTAAGATCGAGGGCAAGGACGAGCCCGGTTCCGGTCTTGAGGTTTCGCCCGAGCGCTTCTCGAGCATGTAAAAACTAGCTCCCATATCGGCTTTGAACGCCCCGCCTGTTTGATAGGTGGGGCGTTTTGCTTGTTTGAACTGGTGAAACGCGGTTTCTTCCCAAGCATTTGGGCCGTGAGGACAAATACTCAAAAAAGAAGGTGACGTTTTGCCGAGGTGCGTTAAAATGAGCTTAAGCAAGCACCCGAAAGCGGTGCGCAAACGTTTCACTAGGAGGCCCATCATGGCTCGCTACACTCGCATCTTTGCTGCTCTCGACGGCGGCTCTACGCAAGAATCCGTTCTCGAGCGCGCTATCAACTTGGCCGAAGACAATGGCGCCGAACTGCTGCTCGGTCATGTCATCGACTCTGTTCCGTATGAGGCCAACGGCATCGACTTCGTTGCCCTGTGCGACGATGGCCGCGCCCGCATCGAGGAAGATCTGAAGGACCTCTTGGACAAGGCTCGCAACTCCGAGAAAATCCCTTCCGTCAAGCTTGAGGTTCGTGCCGGTCGCATCAACGACACCTTGGCCGAGCGTCTGGTTCAACCCTTCAAGCCCGATCTGGTTATCTGCGGCGCCCGTGGCCTGTCCAACATCAAGTACGCGTTCGTTGGCAGCGTTTCCACGTTCCTTATCCGCAACATGGAGTGCGACGTCCTGGTCGTTAAGCCCGAGGGCAAGTAATCGCCTCTGCGCTGCTGCGCAGCGTTGCGTTTATTAAATCTTCTGCACCCCGTCGAACGAATTCCCTTCGGCGGGGTGCTTTGGTTATAGTTTCAGGTATTCGAAAATTCACGAACGATTGGATGAACGATGATCAATCCCAGGATGCTGGCGCTTGGCCAAGAGCCTTCCGCCATTCGCAAGCTGTACGCTCATGGTCTGCGCCGCGCTGCAGAAATCGGTGCTGAGAACGTGTTCGATTACTCTATCGGCAATCCGTCTGTTTCAACCCCTGCGGGCATTGCCGACAAGATCAAGGAACTTGCCGACGCCGATCCGGTTGAAGTGCATGCGTACTCCATGTCCGCCGGCTTGTACAGCACGCGCAAGGCCGTTGCCGACAATTTGAAGAAGCGCTTCGGAATTCCCGCTACGCCCGAACGCATCTACATGACCGCCGGCGCCACGGCCGCTTTGGACATCACTATCTCAGCCCTCACCAATCCGGGCGACGAGGTCATCGTCAATGTGCCGTACTTCCCCGAGTACCGCGTGATGATCGAAACCGCTCAGTGCACCTGCGTCGAGGTCATGATGACCGCGCCTGAGTTCCAGCTTGATATCGACGGTCTGCGCGCCGCCATCAACGAGAAGACGTCCATGATCATCATCAACTCGCCCAACAATCCTGTTGGCTGCGTGTACTCCGAGGACAACATCAAGGCCCTTGCCGCCCTTATGGAGGAAAAGCAGGCTGAGTACGGTCATCCCATCTACCTGCTTTCCGATGAGCCGTACCGCGAGGTCGTCTACGACCTGGACGTGCCGTTTGCTGCGAACTACTATCAGAACACCATCGTGTGTTATTCCTGGGCGAAGAGCCTGTCCCTGCCGGGTGAGCGCATCGGCTACGTTTACGTTTCCGACCGCATCGACAACGCCGACGAGGTATTCGCTGCGGTGTCCGGCGCCGGTCGCGCGTTGGGCTTCATTTGCGCTCCGGTTTTGTTCCAGCAAGTTATCCAGGATTGCATCGACCTGCCCACCGACGTCGAGGCGTATCGTCAGAACCGTCAGTTGCTCACCGACATGCTGTCCGAGCTTGGCTTCGAGTTCGTGAATCCCGATGGCGCCTTCTATTTGTGGGTGAAGGCACTCGAGGACGACGCTCAAGCATTCTCTGATCAGGCAAAGACGCACGAACTGCTGCTGGTGCCGTCCGACAGCTTCGGTATGAAGGGTTGGGTGCGTTGCAGCTATTGCATCTCGCCCGAGACCATCAAGAATTCCCGTGCTGCATGGGAGGCGTTGAAGCAGGACTACGCCAAGTAAGCCAGGTTTCTTGCCGGCAAGGTCATAGGCGCCAAGTAACGCAAGCGAAAATGAAGGGGTTGTCGCTCGGTGAGCGGCAACCCCTTTTGCATTGCTGTTCTAAGCGAGGCCCTATTCGGAGCGAAGCGCCTCTACCGGATCGCGCTTAGCTGCCATCGATGAGGGGATAAGGCCTGCGACGAACGTCAGGATCACGCTGATGGCAATCAGGAACAGTGCGTTGCTAAGCGGCAGCGACATGACGTTGGGCACGTCGAACCCGGCAAGCACGATGGCGTTCACGGGGATCGAAGCCAAATACACCAGCAAGATGGCGAATATGCCCGAGATCAGGCCCTCGATGATGGTTTCGGCGTTGAAGATGTTCGCGATGTTTAGCTTCGAGGCGCCCATGGCGCGTAGGATGCCGATCTCTTTGCGGCGTTCGAGCACCGAGATGTACGTGATGATGGCGATCATGATCGAGCTGACCACCAGCGAGATGGCCACGAATGCGATCAACACGATGCTGATGGTGTTCACGATGCTGGTGACCGAGCTCATCAGCGTGCCCACCAGATCGGTGTACTGGATGGTGGAGTCGTCGTCGCCCGCGGCGGTCATGTCGCTGTTGTAGGCGTCGATAAGGTCCATGACCTTTTCTTTGGCGGGGAAGTCAACGGGGTAGATGCTGATGGTTTCGGGGCTGTTCTTGTCGGCGTAGCCCAGTTTGGTCAGATTGTTGTCGTAGGTCAGCTCCTCGGAGTTCATGTAGTTGGTCATGAGCGAGGCAAGGTCTTCCTGCGTCATGTTGAACTGGATGGCGTTGGCAAACGCATTGGCGTCGAAATGGAAGCCGTTGGCAAGCGATTCGCTGAGGCCGGACATCTGGCTGGAAAGCTGGCTTGAGATGCTTTGCGACAGCTGCGTGCCCATCTTGTCGGTGTAAGCGGCCATTTGGGTCGCCATCTGCTGCGCCATGGCGGTTGCCATGGTTTGAGCAGCTTGCTGCATTAAGGCGCTTAGCTGTTGGGACAGGTAGGGCGCGAACTGGTTTTGCATATAGTCGCTCATGGCCTTCTGGATGACGTCGGCATAGGCGCCTTGCGAAGCGGCCTGAACGGCGGCGGCGTCCTGAATGCCCTCGTCGGTTTGCAGGAAGTCGCTATAGGCGCGGTTGTAATCAAGGGTACCGTCGGGGTTCATGTATGTGCCGGGATTCTTCATGACGAACGACATGAAATCGGTCATCATCTTCCCCTGTGCCTGATTCAGTGCCTTCTGCTGTTCGGGGTCAATTTCTGCCTTCACTTTCGACATGTCGAACTGCGGGGCGCCAGCCAGGATCTTCGCCATAACCTCGGGGCTTAACGACTGGCTAAGCGCACTGGTGTCGATTTTAGAGACGTCGATGTCGCCGCTGAGCGAAGACATGTCGATGCCCGACAGATCAAGGCTCACGTCGGTGTTGCTGGAAAGCGCGCTGGTGTCGAAGCTGAACGCGTTCTTCAAGGCGTTCTCGTCGATGGAGAACATTGACTGCATATCGAAGCCGCTCTCTTGGTCGTCTTGCAGCTCCTCGAACGACTTGCCGGTGAACACGTCGGTCTCGCTGTTGGCAAGCTGCTGCTTCACGATGTCGGAGCCTGCGGCCGCGTCGATGAGGTGATCGATCAGGGCGGGGGTATAGGCAACGCCTTCGCCTAGCGCATGCGCCGTGGAAACGTCGGTGGGCTTCACAACGCCGACGATCTTCAGCTTGATGCCGTTGTTCACCTGCTTCGTCATGTACTCGGTGTCCTTGGACATGTCGGTCCAGGTGCCTTGCTCGGCGTTGTACTGGTATTTCGCGCTTGCGGGCACAATCGAGAACTCAAGGTTCAGCGCGTCGTCGTAGGTGAAGTTCTTGCTGACTTCAGGAACGGTTACCTCGCTGCCGGAAAGCGCGTCGGTGACCATGTTCTTCATGATGGTCGGGTCGTAAACACCCAAGCTGTACAAGGTGTAGTCGCTGATATGACCCTGTTTGGAAAGTACAAGCACGCCCTCGTCGTAGCTTTCAGGCCAGCGGCCCTCGACCACTTCCATTTGCGATTCGATGATGTCTTGGTTGTCCAGCATCTCTTGGAATGCCGACATGCTGGAGGACCCGGTCGAAAGAGACGAGGTGCTCACGCCGTTTTGGAAGATGGCGGCCATCGATGACGGGTTCAACTGGTTGATGCCGTTCTCTTCGGGATCGGTCATATACACTTGCGGCTCCACGCCGTAGTTGTACTGGATGGTATGGACGTACTGGTCGATGCCCGAGTTGCCGTTCTCAAGGTGGTCCTTGAACGCGACCAGGTCGTTGTTCTTAACCTTGGCGAACATGTCACTCATGATGGCGGATTCGGGGATGGGCGTGCTGGACGTGCGCTCGGCGGTTTTGTCGACGTTGTCCGCGTCTTCACCTGTCATGTAGCCGCTCATGCCGCCCATAAGCGCGGTGAAGTCGAAGCTCGATTTGGTGATGGTAAGAGGGTAGCTGGTAAGCGCCTCTTCCTCGGTGTCGGCGATGTAGTTGTTCACGCCGTTTGACAGCGCCAGGATGGAGGCGATGCCGATGATGCCGATGGAGCCGGCGAACGCGGTAAGGGCGGTGCGGCCTTTCTTAGTCATGAGGTTGTTGAAGGACAGCGCCAGCGCCGTGAGAAACGACATGCTGGCCTTTTTGTCGGGCTTCTTCGCTTTGCCAGCGGTTCTTGCAGTGGCGCCGGCTGCGGCTTCGCGGCTTGCATCGTCCGGTGCGCCAACGGGGTCGTTGTCGCCGATGATATGTCCGTCCTTCAGGTTGACGATGCGCGTGGCGTACTGATGTGCCAGCTCGGGGTTGTGCGTGACCATGATGACCAGGCGGTCGGACGCGATGTCCTTCAGCAGGTCCATAACCTGAATGCCGGTCTCGGTGTCAAGCGCGCCCGTCGGTTCGTCGGCAAGGACGATTTCGGGGTCGTTCACCAGGGCACGTGCGATGGCAACGCGCTGCATCTGGCCGCCGGAAAGCTGGTTGGGCTTTTTGTTCATGTGTTCGCCCAGGCCAACGCGCTCAAGCGCCTCGATGGCGCGGCGGCGTCGCTCGGCATGCTCGACGCCGGTAAGCGTGAGGGCAAGTTCCACATTCGACAGGATGGTCTGATGCGGGATAAGGTTGTAGCTTTGGAAGATGAAGCCCACGCGATGATTGCGGTAGGTGTCCCAGTCGCGATCGGAGTATTCTTTGGTGGAAACGCCGTCGATTACCAAGTCGCCCGAGTCGTAGTGGTCAAGGCCGCCGATGATGTTGAGCATGGTGGTCTTGCCCGAACCCGAGGTGCCCAAAATAGCGGCGAATTCGTTGTCGCGGAACGTGATGGAGACGCCGTCCAAGGCCGTTTGCGTGAAATCGCCGGTGGTGTACGACTTGCGGATATCGGTGAGCTGGAGCATGTGGTGCCTAACTTCTTCGTTTGAATCGGTGCTGTGCTTGGGTGGGTGTTCGCTACTTGGCCACGGCCCCGTTCACCAGCGCCGAGACGATGCTGATGATAATGCTGGCAAGGAACGCGCTTCCGAACCCTGCGATGCCGACGCCCACGTTGAACAGGCCGTTTGACAGCCAGCCGGCAATGTAGAGCATCAGCGTGTCCACGATAAGGTAGAAGATGCCGAACGTCATGAACGTAAGCGGCAGGCTGAGTATTTGGACGATGGGCTTGAGACTGGTGTTGACCAGGGCAAGGATAAGGCCCAGCACGATGATGCCGGTGATGCCGTCGGCGACGGTAAGGCCGGGGACGATCCAGATGGCGGCGGCGCAGGCGATTGCCGTGACCAGCCAGCGAATGACGAATGGCATGGTGGCCTCGTTTCTCGTTGGTTTTGCGTTGCCCGAAGCGGGCTGAAAACGCGCATGTTCAACCTCTATACTCGTTTCATTCTAGTATTTGTCAGCGCCCTGAAAGTCAACGGCGCGTTAATCGTAAAATAGCCGTTAGTTTTTCAATCACAAGGGGAGTGCCGATGGCTCAGAAGCGACCCGATACCGCGTCGAAAAAGAAGACGGCGAAGAAAAAGCCGCAGGCAAGCGGGGCGGGCAAGAAGAAGACGAAGGCGAAGCGCCCTGCCGCTTCGAATCTCGCGAACGGGGCCAAAAAGAGCGGCGGCCTTTCAGGCGTCGTCAAGGGCGCAGGCCGCCGCGGCAGCGACGTTAGGCGCCCTGCCGCACCTGCGCCTTCTGAAAACGACCCCTGCGGCGCAAGCTTCAAGTGCGGCGCGTGCCAGCATATCGCCAAGCCCTACGACCAGCAGCTTCGAGCGAAGGGCGAATACGTGCGCCAGCTGTTCGTCGATGCGGGCATCGTTGCGGATGATGTAGCGGCAAGCGAAAGCATCTTCGCCCCGGTTTTGGGCATGGACGAGCCTTATCGCTATCGCAACAAGGTGATCTCGCCGTTTGCGCGCGGCAAACGACTTGCCGATGGCAAGCGCGGCGCCCGCTACGAGATCAAGACCGGCATGTACGCGGCTCATTCGCACAGGCTGGTGGACACCGACGGCTGCCTGATCGAAAACGAGCAGGCAAAACAGGTCGTTCGTCAGATCAAGCACCTTATGGGCAAGTTTGGCATCGAGCCCTATGACGAGGATACGGGCGTCGGCTTCATGCGTCACGTGGTGGTTCGCGTGGGCCACGAGAGCGGCGAGATGTTGGTTACTCTGGTTACGAACGACGACGAGTTCCCTGCGTCGCGCGCATTCTGCCGCGAGCTGGTGCGCCGCTGCCCATTCACCACCACGGTGGTTCAGAATGTGAACACGCGCCAAACCAACGTCATCTTGGGTGAGAAAGAGAATCGCCTGTACGGCCCCGGGTTCATTTTGGACACGCTGTGCGGGTTGAGCTTCCGTATCTCGTCGAAGTCGTTCTACCAGGTGAACTCGGTGCAGACCGAGGTTCTGTACAACACCGCCATCGACCTTGCCGGGCTTGATGGGACGCAGGACGTCATCGACGCCTACTGCGGCACGGGTACCATCGGTTTGGTTGCGGCATCGCGCGGTGCCCGCTCGGTGGTAGGCGTCGATTCGGTCGAGTCGGCCATTCGCGACGCTCGCGAGAACGCCCGCCACAACGGCATCGAGAACGCTCATTTCGTGGTGGGTGACGCAAGCGCGTTTATGCGCGAATTCGCAGCTGGCGGCGGCTTGGCTGACGAGGGGGTTTCTTCGGCCGAGGGCTCTGCCGCGAGTGCTGGCTTTACGACGGGCGAGACCGTCGTGTTCATGGATCCGCCGCGCGCGGGTTCGACCGAGGAGTTCCTTGACTCGCTGGCGACGCTTGCTCCCCAGCGCGTGGTTTACATCTCGTGCAACCCCGAAACCCAGGTGCGCGACCTGGCGTATCTGCAGAAGCTCGGCTACGAAACAACGAAGGTCGTTCCCGTGGATATGTTCCCGCACACTAACCACGTCGAGACGGTGGCTTTGATCGTCAAGGGCGGGTAGCGGCCGGAAGGCAGCGCCATTGTTCGGGTTGCTTTCCTGTGCCGACGCCATCCCGTCTGTATACTTATTCGAATCGACGCCTTTAAGAGTCGACGGCCCAGAGGACTTGGGGAAGTGAGGCAAACGTGAGGTATCCGGAATTCATCGCGCAGGGCGAGACCATCGGGTTTCCTGCGCCATCGTTCGGCGCGAACATCGAGCCCTATCGAACCGCGTTCGACCATGCTCTTGAAGCGCTTTCGGCGCGCGGTTACGAAGTGAAGCCGGGCCCCAACGCATATGCGGGCGACGGTATCGGCATTAGCTCCACGCCAGAAAGCTGCGGGCGCGAGTTCACCGAGATGTACTGTGCCGACGATACTGTCGCGCTTATCGCGTGCGGCGGTGGCGAGCTTGCGTGCGAAACGCTTGCCAGCGTCGACCTTGATGCTGTGCGCGCGGCGAAGCCTAAGTGGTTCGAGGGCTATTCCGACAACACGAATCTCACGTTCACGTTAACCACGCTGTGCGACGTCGCCTCGGTGTACGGCCCCTGCGCCTCGACGTTTGGCATGGAACCGTGGCATACGTGCGTGGAAGACGCGCTTGGCACGCTGTCCGGCAGCAGCGCTTTCTTGGATGAAGAGGGCATTCCTCACATCGTTGCGAACAGTTATCCGCGTCACGAAATTGAGGGGTTGAAGGATGCCGAGCATCCTTTGGCGCCCTACAACTGCACTGCGCTTTCGTTGAGGCGCGTGGTTTCGAACGGCGAGATGCGCATCGGCGATGGCGCTGCGTACATGGAGGGTCGCTTGCTGGGCGGCTGCATGGATATCCTCGCCATGCTGGTGGGAACGCGGTTCGACCAGGTGAAGGCATTCAACGAGCGCTATGCTGACGATGGCGTTATCTGGTTTTTGGAATCGTGCGACTTGAACCCCATGTCCATTCGTCGCGCGCTTTGGCAAATGGAAAACGCCGGCTGGTTCGATAGGGTGCGCGGTTTCGTGCTTGGCCGCCCGCTCTGCGGTGCCGAGCCGTTCTTGGGCTTGGACGCGTATCAGGCTGCGTGCGGCATTCTCGAGAAGCACCACGTGCCCGTCATCATGGATGCCGATATCGGGCATATTCCCCCGTCGATGCCGTTGATCTGCGGCAGCTTCGCGAAGGTCTCGTGCATGGGCAACGATATCTCGATCGAGCAGATTCTAAGATAGGAAGCAGGTATGGACGTTCTTTCCAGCGCACGCGAGGTCATCGCCGCGCGCGGGCTTGCAACCGGCGAGACTCCGGTGCTGTTAATGGTTTCGGGCGGTTCCGACTCAACCGCATTGGCGTACATCGCCGCCGAGCTTGTTCGAGCGGGGGACATCGGCCCTGTTGCCATGCTTCATGTGAACCATAAGCTGCGTGGCGCCGATGCCGACGATGATGCCCTGTTCACGGCTCGGCTCGCCGATGCGCTAGGGATCCCTCTGTTCGCATGCGAGATCAACGTATCGGGCATTGCCGCTGCTGAAGGCGGCAACATCGAGGCCGTTGCGCGTCGTGAGCGCTATGCCGCAGCGCACGATGCGCTGGTCAGCCTGTGCCGCCACGTGGGTGCGCCCGTTTCCGAGGGGCGCATTTTCACGGCGCACACTGCCGATGATCGCGTCGAGAACTTCTACATGCGCTCGATCGTGGGCACGGGCCCGGGCGGTTTCCGCGCTATGCGTTACCTGAACGGCCAGGTGGCGCGCCCGCTTCTTGAGGTCGGCCGACAGGACTTGCGCGACTACTTGCAAGAACGCGCCGATTCGAATCAGCTTGTTGTGCGTGACGGCCAGGGCGCTCTTTGGCGCGATGACGCCACCAACGAGCATACCGATCGCTTCCGCGCGTTCGTCCGCGCCGAGATCGTGCCGGACGCCAAGGAACGTAACCCCAGACTCCTGCAGACTTTGACGCACACCATGAACCTGATCGCCGACGAGGATGAGATGCTTGAGTCGTATGTCGACCGGCTCATGACGTCGACGGTGAAGTGGGAGAGCGTGCGCCCAGGTGCCGATCCCGATTATGTTGACGGTTGCCTTGTGCTGCCCGCGTTTGCCCATGAGCCGCGCCCGATCCAGCGCCGTCTGGTCACGCGCGTGCTGGGTTTGATCTTGGGAGCCGAGGCTCGTATCGAGGGCTCGTCCGTCGAGGCGGTTTTAGGCGCGGTCGAAACCGAGGTTGCGGGCGATGGCGAGGCCGCAACCGGTATCAAGGGCGGTTATGTTGCCAACATCCAGGGCGACTTGGCCGTTTCCGCCAACAAGCAGGGCGTGCGCATCGAGCCTATGGCCGTTTTCCGTGCCCGTCGCAAACGCTTGTAGATAGGCTGCGTCCACGCACGCGCTTTTGCGGTAGAATCCGCCTGAACCAAACGAGATTTCGAACATGACTAGTGAGGGTTTGCCGATCATGCAGGAAAACAACGAGCAGATGCAGCAGCAGAACGATCAGGCGTCTGAGCAGACAGGCGAGGGTACTGCCGAGGAGGCTGTCGCCTTCGATATCATCTTGGCCAGCAGCTCGCCGCGCAGGAGACAGCTGCTTGAAGAGGCCGGCGTCAAGTTCACGGTGCATGCCGCCGAGGTTGATGAGTCGCTCAAACCCGACGACATCGCTCAGCCAACCGAGGCCGCGAAGAAGCTTGCCGAGCGCAAGGCCGGTGCGGTTGTGCAGGAGATCCTGGGAACGCCCGGCTTCGTCGGCTCGATCATCGTATTGGGCGCTGACACCATGGTCGTCCACAACGGCACCATCTTCGGCAAGCCTCATAACGCCTCCGAGGGAACGCATATGCTGCGCACGCTTTCGGGCGACACGCACCAGGTCCATACCGCGGTGTCGGTATGGCTGGTTCATGCTCCCACTGAAGAGGACGTTTCGCTTGGCTACCGCACGTTTGTGGACACCGCGCACGTCACGTTCAAAGACCTTTCCGATCAGGAAATTTCGGAGTACTTGAAGAAGGGCGAGTCGTACGACAAGGCCGGCGCCTATGCCATTCAGGGCGAAGGTGCGGCGTTGGTCGAGCACGTCAATGGGTCCATCTCCACCGTCATCGGCCTTCCCATCGAGCGCCTTCTGGCGGAGTTCCCGGATATTGCGGCCGCGGCCGAACGCGCTTCCTCGGAAGCGCAGTGACAGCCGCCATTCGTTAAACCCGAACGCGCTTCCGCCGCCATCGCCAAAAGCGAAATAGAGCAACGGCGCCCGTCGATCTAGCCGGATCGCCACCCATTTTGCTCGAGTTCTGACGTTACGCATTTGTGACTCGCCATAAAAATCCCCAATGGTACACTGTTAGCTTGTATTAATTGGCGAGGTGCACCATGCTCCATGGGCGCCAACCTCAAGCAAAAGGGGATATCGTGCATCCAGATATCAGCGAAGTTCTGTATACCGAAGATCAGGTTCGCCAGCGTGTTGCCGAAATCGGCGCGGCGCTTACCGAGGAATATGCCGACGTTGCTGAACGCGGTGAGGGAATCGTCCTGCTCAGCGTCTTGCGTGGCGCGGCAATCTTCATGGCCGACCTTGCGCGCGAGATCAAGGTTCCCTTGGAGATGGACTTCATGGCGGTGTCGTCTTACGGCAACGGCGTGAAAAGCTCCGGCGAGGTGAAGATCGTCAAAGACCTTTCCTCCAACATCCGCGGCAAGCACGTCATCATCGCCGAGGACATTCTGGACTCCGGCCTTACCCTTAGCTACCTGCTGCGCAACCTGCAGTCGCGTCAGCCCGCCTCTATCGAGGTGGTCACCCTTCTGCGCAAGCTCACGCGTCAGCAGGCTAAGATCAACTGCAAGTACGTCGGTTTCGAGTGCCCCGACCAGTTTATCGTCGGCTACGGCCTCGATTATTCCGAGCGCTACCGCAACCTTCCGTACATCGGCGTTTTGAAACCTGAGGTTTACCGTTAATGGCTCCACAGCGAAACAAGAAGAACAACAACGAAACCAGTGGGCGCACGGCAATCATCGCGGTTGTCGTGTTCCTGATCGTGGCCGTGCTGGTGGGCAACCAGTACCAAGGTCTTATGACCAACGGTGCCGATCAGCGCACCACCGACACGCTTATCACGTCCGAGTTCCTGCAGGCGGTCGAGCAAGATCGCGTCGAGTCGGTTGTCTACGACGCCGGCAGCTACACGGTCACGGGCACGTATTACCCCGCGGCAACGGCGGGCTCTGCGGCGCTTAACGCGTTCAACAGCGCATTCAACACCATGAATGCCGCTGTCTCTCAGTACAAGTCCGATGCGGGGCACGGTCTTGCGGGCATCGCAACCTCGTCGCTTGACGGGGCGAACTTGGGCGAGTTGCACAACTACACCACCACTTATGTGGGTCAGGAATCGCTTGCTCAGCTCGTCGCGAAACATCCGCAAACCTCCTACCAGGTCAAGCTGCCGTCGCAGTGGACCGAGGTTCTTGGCACCATCCTTCCCATTCTGATCATCGGCGCATTGCTGTACTTCTTCTTCACGCAGATGCAGCGCGCCAACAACCAGCAGATGGGATTCGGCAAGACCAAGGCAAAGAAGGCCGTTGAAGAGCGCCCTGACGTCAAGTTCGCCGACGTTGCCGGCGTCGACGAGGCCGTCGAGGAAATGCAGGAGATCAAGGACTTCCTGGCCAACCCCCAGAAGTACCAGTCTTTAGGTGCTAAGATCCCGCGCGGCTGTCTTCTGGTTGGCCCTCCGGGCACCGGTAAGACGCTGCTCGCACGCGCTGTTGCAGGCGAGGCGGGCGTGCCGTTCTTCAGCATTTCCGGTTCCGACTTCGTCGAGATGTTCGTCGGCGTCGGCGCAAGCCGCGTGCGCGACCTGTTCGCTCAGGCAAAGGAAGCTTCGCCTTCCATCATCTTCATCGACGAGATCGACGCCGTCGGCCGCCAGCGTGGCGCCGGTTTGGGCGGCGGTCACGACGAGCGCGAGCAAACGCTGAACCAGCTGCTCGTCGAGATGGACGGCTTCGAGAAGAACGATTCCGTCGTGCTTATCGCCGCAACCAACCGTGTCGATATCCTTGACCCGGCTCTGCTTCGCCCGGGCCGCTTCGACCGTCAAATCACCGTCGACGCGCCCGATGTCAAGGGCCGCGAGCGCATTCTTCAGGTTCATGCCGCCGACAAGCCGTGTGGTTCCGACGTCGACCTTCAGAAGATCGCTCAGCTCACCCCGGGCTTCACGGGCGCCGACCTGATGAACCTCATGAACGAAAGCGCTCTTCTTACCGCACGCCGCGGCAAGAAAATCATCACCATGCGTGAGGTCACCGAGTCCATGGAGCGTGTCATCGCCGGTCCCGAAAAGAAGGGCCGTGTCATGAACGCCGACACCAAGAAGACAATCGCTTACCACGAAAGCGGTCATGCTCTGGTCGGCCACTTGCTTGAGCATGCCGATCCGGTGCATAAGATCAGCATCATCAGCCGTGGCCGTGCGCTTGGCTACACCTTGTCCATCCCCGACGAGGACAAGATGCTCAGCAGCTACAAGGAAATGCTCGATCAGATGGCCGTCTTCATGGGCGGTCGCGTGGCCGAGGAGATTTACCGTCAGGACATCACCACCGGCGCATCCAACGACCTGGAGCGTGCAACCAAGATCGCCCGTGCCATCGTCACTCAGTACGGCATGAGCAAAGAGCTTGGTGCTCAGGTGTTCGGTCAGCCCAACCACGAGGTGTTCCTTGGCCGCGATTACGGCAACACGCAGGACTACTCCGAGGCAACGGCACGCCGTATCGACGACGAGGTCGCACGTCTTATGCGCGAGGCTCACGACCGTGCTTACGAGATCCTTAGCTCGCACGCCGACCAGATAAACCTCATGGCCAACGTCCTTCTTGAGCGCGAGACCGTCGATGGTGAGGCTTGCCAGGCGCTTCTTAACAACACCTGGGATGACTACCTTGCCCACGAGGACGAGATCATCGCCATGCACGAGCGTGAAGAGGCCGAGGCACGTGCCCGCGACGCCGCCGTCACGAACCTGTCCGAGGTTCCCGAGGCTCCCGCAGCTCCTGCGGCTCCTGCGGAGGTCCAGCCTGTCGCGCAGGCTGTTTCGGTTAGCGCACCTGCAGCTGACGCTTCGGCCGATGCCGATATGGCGAAGAACGACCCCGGCTTCGTGCCGCAGGCCCCCGTTGCGCCGCAGGCTCCTGCAGCCAATTCGACCGATGTTGAAGATCGTCCAGGAAAGGACAGCTAAATAATGCTTTGGTGTTGTTCCGGTTTCCAATTCGATGACAGGATGCCCATTATCATGGGCATCCTTAACGTTACGCCCGATTCTTTCTCGGATGGCGGCCGCTTCTCGAACGTTGACGAGGCTGTTGCCGCTGGCAAGCAGATGATCGCCGACGGTGCGGTTATCATTGATGTGGGCGGCGAGTCCACGCGCCCTGGCTCCGCCGAGGTGACGGTTCAGGAAGAGATCGCTCGCACGCAGGACGTCGTGCGCGCTCTGTCCGAGGCCGGCATTTGCGTCAGCATCGACACACGTCATGCCGAAGTTGCGCGTGCTGCCCTTGAGGCGGGCGCCAGCATCGTGAACGACGTCTCGGGCTTCCGCGACCCCGCTATGGTCGATGTCGTCGCTCAAAGCGATTGCGGCTTGGTCGTCATGCATATGAAGGGCGAGCCTGGCACCATGCAGGACGACACCACGTACAACGACGTGGTCGTCGACGTGCGCGAATATCTTCGCGACCGCGCCGCTCAGCTTGAAAAGCGCGGCATCGCTCACGATCGCATCTGCGTCGATCCGGGCCCCGGCTTCGGCAAGACGGCAAGCCAGACGCTTGAGATGGTGCGCAATTTTCAGGAGTTCGCGCGTCTTGGTTACCCCGTTATGGTTGCCGTTTCGCGTAAGAGTTACATCGGAGCGGCATATGGCATCGATGTTCCGGCTGATCGCGACCAGGCTTCGGCCGAAGAGGCTCTCATGGCTTGCGAGCTTGGTGCCAGCGTCATCCGCACTCATAACGTGCCGCTTACCGTCGAGGTTCTGAAAGGCCTGCGCCCCTTCTGCGTTCTTGCGCTTGGCAGCAATGTACCCCTTGTCGCGAACGAGGGCGAGGAACAGGCGGGAAAGATCGCCATCCTGAACCATGTCATCACCGATCTGTGCAGTGTGCCCGACACGCAGATCATCGACGTCTCCAGCTTCTATGAAAGCGAGCCTGCCTATCTGGAAGACCAGGACGTTTTCGTGAACGCTGTCGTGCTGGTTCGCACTGGTGTGCCGCCTAAAGAGCTGTTGAAGTACCTGCATTCCATCGAGAACAGCCTGGGCCGCGTACGTGAGATTCCTAACGGCCCGCGTACCTGCGACATCGACATTGTCGACTATCAGCTGTACATCGTGGACAACGATATCCTCACGCTGCCGCACCCCCGTGCGCTTGAGCGTGACTTCGTGGTGAGGCCCCTTGCCGAGATCCGTCCTGGCTACGTGTTCGCTGACGACACTCCGCTTTCGTTTGACGGCGTGAAGTACGGTAAGGCCACGCTTATCCCGAACCCGCAGTTCTAGCTATCGGCAGAGGAGGTTTGCCATGGCGTTCCGTATTGTTCAGCATGATTCCGTTCCAACCACGAACGACCTGATCAAGGACGCCATCAAACAAGGTCAGCCCGAGGGGCTGGTCCATTGCGCATTCAAACAGACAGCTGGTTATGGAAGACAAGGCCGCACATGGGTGAGCCCCTATGGCGGCCTTTACGCTTCGTTCTCGCTTCGTCCCGATGTTCCCGTCGAGCAAATCTCGACGATTGCCTTGGTTGTTGCCTTGGCCGTGCGCGACGCGATCGTCGATGCGGTGAAGTCGTGTTGCGTGACTGTTGACGGCTCGATGAGCGATGATTGCCGAGGTATTGAAGACGCGGTCAAAGTTAAGTGGCCGAATGACGTGGTGTGCGACAGCGGCAAACTCTGTGGTATCTCGTCGGAACTCGTTCGCGGTGCGTTGTGTATCGGGATAGGTATCAACGTGTTCGAGCCATTCGGGTCGATGTCTGTTTCGGGGAAGAACGTCCCGGCTTACGTGGCTGATTTCATCCCCGGCGTTAATCGTAAGCTTCAAGCCGATTCCCTAGACGATGCGCAGCACGATCTGCTTATCCGCGTGCGTGATTCGTTGGTTTCCTCGTTCGCGCGTTATTACCGCATGTGGGAGGGCGATGGCTTCGCTGGCTGCGTCGATTCTTTCCGTTCGTGCATGACTATGTTGGGCTCGCGGGTTGAGATCGTTGCCGTTGACGGTACGCCGTTGTCTTCGGGTGTGGTGCAAGGCGTTGCCGACGATGGGAGGCTTGTCCTTCAAGATGCCGCAGGTTCCTCTGTTTTTGTCTCTTCGGGCGAGGCTCATATCTCGCGGATTTCCTAAGGTTTGCAGTCAGTCGGTTTTTCCGAAATCATGGAATTTCAATTAAGTGGTACTGACGATATGCCGCACATATAGACCCTATCAACAGCGTAGTTATAATAAAGAATTGCTAAAAAATCAGGGAAGAAAGAACTACGCCTATGTCTTCAAGCATGCCGCCTGCGGAAATGGAATCAGAATCAATTGAGAAGAAGCCTGCCGGTAACGCTGGCAGCGAGCATCACGACAACGACGAAAAGGTAAACAGGCTGGGTACGGGAAAGATCTGGCCGCTTGTTATCGAATTCGCCATTCCTGCAATCATCGGCATGCTGGTGAACGCTGCGTACAACCTTATCTCTGCAGCCTTTCTGGGTCAGGCTTTGGGCACCATCGGCGTTTCCGTTACGCAGGTCGCTCAGCCCATCATGACCATCTTCTTGGCCATCGCCATGATGGTCGGTGCGGGCGGCAACGCGCTGTGCGCACTGCGTCTTGGTGCCGGCAAGCATGACGAGGCCGAGCATGTTCTGGGCAACACCGTCACGCTCAGCGTGATCATTGCTGCGATCGTCGCGGTTTTCGCCATGTTCCCCTCGGTCCTGGATTGGATTCTGACCATTTCCAGTTGCACCGAGGAAATCCGCCCGTACGCCGCGATCTACATTCAGATCATTTGCTTCGGCTATGTTCTGCAGTGCATCGGTTTCGGCGTGAACAACTTTATCCGTACCGCCGGCGCTCCAAACCGTGCTCTGCTCACCATGGTCATCGGCGCCGCGGTTTGCATCGTTTGCAACTACTTCTTCGTTCTGGTGTTCGACTGGGGTGCGGCGGGCAGCGCTGCCGCAACGCTTGTTGGCCAGGGCGCTTCCTGCGTTTCGGTTTTGTGGTACTTCCTGTTCACGAAGGGAACGCCGCTTAAGCTTCGCGGTCGCTGCCTGAAGCTGAGCGCTCCTATTGCCAAGCAGATCTTCGCGCTGGGTGCTGCAAGCTTCTGCGTTCAGATCGCTGCCGCAGTCCTGAGCTTCGCCACCAACTTCCTGCTGGTTAAGTACGGTGCCATGAGCGCTATTGGCGAGAGCGCCGCCCTGGCCTCCATCGGTTTGGTCCAGCGCGTCGGCATGTTCGCGGTTATGCCTCTTATTGGCGTGGCCACCGCTGTTCAGCCTATCCTTGGCTTCAACTACGGCGCCAAGTTGTACGGCCGTGTTCGCACCACGGTGTTCGATGGCATGATCCTGGCGACCGTCTTCTCGGTCATTATGTTCGCCATCATCCATATCTTCCCTGATGAGATCATCGCTTTCTTCGGCCTGACCGACCCGTCGCTTATGGAGTTCGCGGTATTCGCGCTGAAGGTTCAGATGCTCATGATCCCCATTGTCGGCGCCCAGATCGTCGGCTCGAACTACTTCCAGGCAACCGGCCAGCCCGCCAAGTCCATTATCCTGTCGCTGTCGCGCCAGGTTTTGATCTTGCTGCCGTTGATGTTCATCCTGCCCGAGTGGCTGCCCACCTTCACCAGCTTCTCGGCGCTTGACAGTATCTGCATTGCCATGCCGATCTCCGACTTCCTGTCATGTCTTCTTACTGCGTCTTTTGACGTTGTCGAACTTCGTCGCCTGTCGCGCATCGAGCATCATCAGTCTGCACCGCAGTACTAAATCGTCTGCCGGTTCGCGAAATAAAGCTAGTGAGAGAATCGCCCGTGTGATTACGCGGGCGATTCTGTTGTTTCGGGCGTGTTAGGAACGTATAGGGAGTTAGTCGCGGCTATTGCGCAGTTTGCCGCGCAGTAGGTAACATCTCGCTATTGCATTCGTTTCGACAAGCCTAAGGAGGCTTCAGGATGAGTTCTGCTAGCAAGGTTCAACCCTTGACCGCAACCGCTTCGCGCACGCGTTCGCTCGTGTTCGTTGCTTTGTGCGTCGCAATCATGGCTGTTTCCGCATGGGTCACAGTGCCTATCGGCCCGGTGCCCATCACCCTGCAGATGTTCGCCATCGTGTTCAGCATCCTGGTGCTTACGCCCAAGCAGTGCATCGCGGCTATTTGCTGCTACGTTTTGTTGGGTGCCATCGGTGCGCCGGTCTTTTCGGGCATGCGCGGCGGTTTCGGTGTTCTTGCCGGTCCGACTGGTGGTTTCATCTGGGGTTTCGTTCTTGGCGTGATCGTTGCTGCGGGTTTGCTTGCGCTGTTCCGCTCGCGCGGCATCGACAACGTCTTCGTTGCCGTGCTGGTTGGCATCGTGTTCACGGTGGTTTCGTACGCATGCGGCACCGTTCAGTTCATGAGCATCGCCCACGTCGACATGATGGGCGCCCTTGCGGTGACCGTGTTCCCGTTCGTTTTGCTTGACCTGGGCAAGATCGTCTGCGCCGCCCTGGTTGCGCGCGTGGTCGTGCGCGCCGTTCCTACTCGCTAATCGAGGGGATGGCAACGATGAAGCAGGCGCCCCCGTCGGGGAGGTTCACTGCTTCGACGGTGCCGTCGTGGGCTTCGACGATCGACTTGACGATTGCGAGGCCAAGGCCCGTGCCGCCGGTGTTCCTGGCGCGCGAGGAGTCGGTGCGGTAGAAACGCTCGAACAACAACTTGGGATCGATATCCCCGAATCCAGTGCCGTCGTCCTTAACTTGGATGACGGCATTTCCATGTAAGCCCGAAAGTTCGATGGTGATATGCCCGCCGGGCTCGATGAACTTGGTTGCGTTGGCCACCAAGTTGGTAAGCGCCTGCTTCATCATGTCGGGGTTGCCCAAGATGTCGGGGGCCTCACCCACGACCTGGGCGTTTGCCTGGCTGTCTTCGATGATGGGGCGCAGGGCGTCAAGCACGCCTTGCGAAAGCTCGCGAAGATTGATGCGCTGCAGCGCCATGGCGTTGTCGTCTTCTTCGATGCGACGCAGGGTGAGCAGGTCGTTGGTCAGGCGTGAGAGGCGTTCGCTTTCCGAGATGATGATGCCGCAGAACTTCGCATGGAGCTCGGGCGGTAGATCGGGGTCTTCCAGCATTTCAGCGTTTCCCCTGATGGCGGTAAGGGGTGTGCGCAGTTCGTGGGCGACATCGCTGATGAACTGCGACTGCACGTTCTCGCGGCGCGCAAGATCGCTTTTCCTTGAATCGGAGGTTTTGATCAGGTCACCGATGAGCTCAGACAGCTCGTCGCTTTCGCGCAGGCGTCCGTCTGGTTCGAACGATACGTCCTTGTCGTTCTTGTAGGCCTGGGTTTTGCCAATGAGCAGCCTCAACGGCTCAGCTAGGCAGTGCCCGATAAGGATGCTGATGACGAAAATGAACAGTGCGATGGGTGCGATGACGAACACGCAGGTCCACGGGATGCTGTACACGATCATGCAGAAGGCCAGCGCGATAGCGGAGCCTAGGATGCACAGAAGCAGCGACAGCAGGGCGAAGTATGTTTCCAGACGGCGCGTGGCGCTCACTCCCTGTTATTTCTTGAAGCGGTAGCCGTAGCCGCGGACGGTTTCAACGAGTGAGGGGTCGTAACCGGCTTGCTCGATCTTGTCACGCAGACGCTTGATGTGGGTGTCGACCGTCTTGGTTTCGGTGAGGTACTCCCAACCCCAGGCGTCGCGCAGCAGGTCTTCGCGGGACACGACGTTGCCGGCGTTCTTCATCAGGCTGGCAAGCAGCTCGAATTCGCGCGGGGTAAGGTCAAGCGCGCCGTTTGCGCCCTTCGCGGTGTGGGCGTCTTCGTCAAGAGTGAGGCCGCCCGCCGCGATGATGTGGGCGGATGCAGCGAAGTCACCGCTGCCGCGACGGATAAGCGCATGAACGCGGGCGATGAGCTCGCGCACGCCGAAGGGCTTTGCCAGGTAGTCGTCGCCGCCGATCTCAAGGCCGATGACCTTGTCGACTTCTTTGTCGCGTGCGGAAAGGAACAGAACGGGAGACGAGCTGATGGCGCGGATCTTGCGGCAAAGCTCAAGGCCGTCCATGCCGGGGAGCATGATGTCCAGGATATACAGGTCGTACCTGTTCTGCTTGATCATCTCGAAGGCGGTTTCACCGTTGTCGGCGACGTCAACCTGATAGCCTTCCTTCTTCAAAGCGTAGCTGACGAACTCGGTGATGGACGATTCGTCGTCGACGACCAGGATGCGTTTTTGTGCTTCAGCCATTTCGTAGCCTCTCTTCGAAGTCGAACCTGCAGGGGGTCAAGGTTCGTTCTTATGGTTGCTATAATAGCGTTCCGAAAGGCGCACGTGCCGCGACAGTTGCGCCGTCAACCGTATTCGAAAGGGTTTGTTGGGAACATGTTACTTGCCATCGATGTGGGAAACACTCAAACCGTGATCGGCGTCTACGACGGCGAGAACTTGGTTCATATGTGGCGATTGGGAACTATCAAGACCAACACCGCCGACGAGCTGCGTTTGAAGGCCCTTTCGCTTCTTAAGGCTGAAGACATTCCCGAAGAGGGCGTTCACGGCTCGGCGTTAGCCTCGGTTGTTCCCGCACTGACCGATGCTTGGGTTGATGCATTGGAGCAGATGCTGGGGGAGGTCCCGCTGGTGTGTTCGGCGGAAACGGCTGGATCGCTTTTCAAGACCGATTACCCGAATCCGTCCGAGATCGGCGCCGACCGCATTGCTGATGCCGTTGCGGTGAAGAGTCGATATGGCGCGCCGGTTGTGGTGGTTGACTTCGGCACGGCCACGAACATCGAGGTCATCGACAAGAACGGCGTGTTCATCGGCGGCATCATCGCACCGGGTGTTCAGACGTCGGCTTCCGCTTTGTTCTCGCATGCTACGAAGCTGGCGGCCACCGAGCTGATTGATCCCGGCACCGCTATCGGCCGTTCGTCTGCCGAGGCCATTCAGATCGGCATCGTCCGCGGTGAGGTTGCCCGCGTGGACGGCTTGGTAAGCGGCATCTTCAAGCAGTTGGGCTACACTGCGCCGGTTGTCGCAACGGGCGGTCTTGCTGTGCGCGTCGCCAAGGCGTCAAGCACCATCACCGACACGAATTCGCAGCTGACGCTTGAGGGCTTGCGTTTGATCTTCGAGAGCGCGACTGCGAAATAGCGTGTGAGCGGGTTTTCCGTTTTGCGAGGTCCCGGCCGAATGCAAAAAGGAAAGGCGTGGTCCCCGGATAAAGGGACCACGCCTTATTTGTGACAATCCATTTGCAGCTGCGGCGGTTGTTGACGGTGAAGTTGAAGCTCCTGCCGTGCTAAAGTCAGCTTTGACCAGTCGTTTTGCCGTCGCGGTGCTTAAGCAGGTTGCGATCGGGAGTCGGACGAACTATAGAACCTTGCGGGGCTCGGCCGTGAAACTGTAGAAGGTTGCAGTGACGTTGTCCAGGCGCATGGCGCAGGTATTGCCGTCGCCCGCCTTGTACATGGCTTGCAGGTTGGGGTACTCGTCCAGGATTTTCTGCTCGATAACCGGGTCGTTGGTGTCGACGCCGTCGGCCTCGATGCGCACCCATTGGCTACCATCGGTCGCGAAGTCGCAGATCGCCAAACGCGGATGCGCCGCGATTTCCTTCGCCACGTTCTTGGTGCGGCCGGTCTGGATGTAGAACTTGCCGTCGATCAGCGAGAAGGTTCCGAACGGGCGAACCTGTGGGTTGCCCTCTTCATCGACGGTTGCCAGGTAGTAGGTCTCGTTCTTCTTCATGAATTCCAAAAGCTCTTCCATGGGTCCTCCTTCGATTGGGGTTCGGAAATAAGACGATTATAGTGCGTTCCTGCAAACTTATTGAGGTGATAGTGACGCTTCCGAGGTCGTGTGGAAAGCGATCGTGAGCTTGGATGCGAGGCTCCTGGCGTGGGTGTTGGGATCAAGGTTTCGAGCGGCTCGCGCCGGTTGCGTGCGGTCGTGCCCGTTCGTGAGCCCGACCTCCTGTGTTAATACTGGCGATTGGTCGGCCCGACGGGTGCTTGTCGGCGTCATTTGCTATCATGAGCGGGTTAAACTAGCCTGCGCAGCGTCGTGCACGCGGCGTTAACAGCCAAGTAATCGTTCCCATCGTTTATGAAAGCAGGTTCGTGCAGATGACCCAGCATGTGTCAGAACACGATGTGCGTGATATCGCCGAATATACGCGCATCCACCTGGACGATTCCGAGGTCGCTCAGATGACCGTCGATTTGAACAACATCATCGACAGCCTGAAGCCCATCACCGAATACGATCTTGAGGGCGTCGAGCCCACATTCCATCCCATCGGAAGCCTTTCCAATGTCATGCGCGACGATGTCGAGGTGCCCGGTTTCTCTCAGGAAACGGCGCTCGAGAACGCTCCCAAGCAGCAGGATGGCTACTTCCTTATCCCGTCGATCCTTGGTGAGGGAGGCGATCGTTAATGGCAGTTCGGAATGATTTCGCAACCATGGGCGTCCGTCAGATCCAAGCCGGTCTGGCCAACAAGGAGTTCTCGGCACGTGAGGTTGCCGAGGCTTCGCTTGCGCGCATTGCCACGGTCGATGCCGATGTCCACGCGTTCCTCGAGGTCACTGACGAGCTTGCGCTTGCCAAGGCCGCCGAGCTGGACGCCGCCATCGCCAACGGCACCTTCGCCGAGATGGGTCCCCTTGCCGGTGTGCCCGTCGCATTCAAGGACAACATGAACCAGATCGGCACGCATACCACGTGCTCGTCTAGGATGCTTGAGAACTACGTTTCGCCTTTCACTGCAACGTGCGTCGCCCGCACCGTCAACGCCGGCGGCATCCCGCTGGGCAAGCTGAACATGGACGAGTTCGCGTTCGGCTCTTCCACTGAAACCTCCGCATTCGGCCCCACCAAGAACCCGTGGGATCTTTCCCGCGTTCCCGGCGGCTCTTCGGGTGGCAGCGCTGCTGCTGTTGCGGCCGGTCTTGCAACCGTCACGTTGGGTTCCGACACCGGCGGCTCCATCCGTCAGCCGGGTAGCTTCTGCGGCGTCGTCGCGGTCAAGCCCACCTACGGTATGGTTTCCCGTTATGGCGTCGTCGCCTTCGGCAGCTCGCTTGACCAGGTCGGCCCGTTCGCTCGCTCGGTTGAGGACGCAGCCCTTGCGCTTAATGCCATCACCGATCACGACCCGCTGGACGCAACCAGTCAGGATGTCCGCACCGACTTCACGGCTAACTTGGCCGAGGGCGTGCGCGGCATGAAAATCGGCCTGGTCCGCGAGTTCATGGAAGCTGAGGGCCTGCAGCCCGAGGTCCGCGCGAAGATTGAGGATGCCGCCGAGCAGCTGCGTCAGCTTGGTGCCGAGATCGTCGAGGTCGACCTTCCCAATGCCAAGGCCGCCATCAGCGCATACTACGTGCTTGGCCCGTGCGAGGCTTTCTCGAACCTGTCTCGCTTTGACTCGGTCCGTTACGGCTACTGCGCCGAGGGCCATGCCGATCTGGGCGGCCAGTACGAGGAATCGCGCGCAAAGGGCTTCGGCATCGAGGCGCGCCGCCGCATCATGCTGGGCAGCTACCTGCTTTCCGCGGGCGTGTACGAGAAGTACTACTACCCGGCGCAGCAGGTGCGCACCCTCATCACGAACGACTACGTCGAGGCTTACAAGAAGTGCGACTGCATCTTGGCCCCGGCTGCTCCTCGCACCGCGTTCAAGTTCGGTGAGATCTCCGACCCCACGTCGATGTACCTCTCCGATATGTTCACCATTTCCATCAACATCGCCGGCAACGGCGGCATGAGCATGCCTTTGGGCCTGGGTGCCGAAAGCGGGCTGCCGGTTGGCGCTCAGCTTATCGCGCCGCAGTTCAAGGACCAGAACATGCTGCGCGTCGCTGCCGCGCTCGAGACCGTCTACGGCAAGGCACCCGTTGCGCCTGCGTTCGCAACGGCAAAGGGGGCTAACTAATGAAGAAGCTCAACGAAGTTCTTGAGGATTGGGAGGCCGTCATCGGCCTTGAGATCCATACCGAGCTGACCACCCTTGAAACCAAGATGTTCTGCGGCTGCAAGCTTGAGTTCGGCGCAGCCCCGAACACGCACACCTGCCCGGTTTGCCTGGGTCTTCCCGGTGCGCTGCCCGTGCCGAACAAGGCCGCTATCGAAAGCATCGTGCTGGCCGGCTTGGCCACCAACTGCGACATCGAGAAGCACACGATGTTCTACCGCAAGGGCTACATCTATCCCGACATGTCGAAGAACTTCCAGACCACTCAAGGTCCGAAGGCCTTCTGCATGCGCGGTCATCTTGATCTTGACGTTGACGGCAAGGCCGCCGGCGAGCGTTATCGCCTGAACGACCTGACCGAGGGCGAGTCCACCGAGAACATCGTGCGCACTGCCGACGGTTACACCGCACATGTGGGCATCACCCGCATTCACATGGAGGAAGACGCGGGCAAGATGATCCACATCGGCGGCGACGAGGGCCGCATCGCCGGCGCCACGCATTCCCTGGTCGATTACAACCGCGCGGGCACGCCGCTTATCGAGTTGGTCACCGAGCCCGATCTGCGCACGCCTGAAGAGGCGCGTCTGTTCATGCAGAAGCTGCGCCAGATCTTCCTGGCAATCGGCATTTCCGACTGCTCCATGGAGGAGGGCTCCATGCGCTGCGACGGTAACGTGTCGCTGCGTCGTCGCGGTTCCACCACGCTTGGCACCAAAACCGAGCTTAAGAACCTCAACAGCTTCAAGAGCTTGCATGACGGCCTTGAGTACGAGATTTGTCGACAGGCCCAGGTTCTTGAGGAAGGCGGTCAGATCTATCAGGAAACCCGTCACTGGGATCCGTCCATGAAGCACACTATCGTGATGCGTGTGAAGGAAACGGCGGACGACTATCGCATGTTCCCCGATCCCGACCTTGCTCCGTACGACCTGAGCGATGAGTTCATCGAGAGCGTGCGCGCCAAGCTTCCCGAACTGCCCGATCAGAAGGCCGCTCGTTACACCGCCGATTTCGGCCTGTCCGCATACGACGCCCGTCACTTGGTCGAGCAGCCCTTCACGGTTGAGCTGTTCGAGGGCGGCATGAAGGTTGCCTCCGATGCGGGCAAGGATGTTGCAAAGCTGGCCAAGCCGCTTGCCAACCTGGCGCTGAACGACGTTACCGCCTACGTGAACGCCAACGACGGCGTCGACTTCGCTTCTATGCCGTTGACGCCCGCTCGCGCCGTCGAGCTGGTCGAGCTTCTTGCTGACGACACCATTTCGTCGAAGCAGGCCAAGGAAGTGTTTGCCGCGGTGCTTGACGAAGACAAGGACCCTGCTGCCATCGTTGAAGAGCGCGGTATGAAGCAGGTCTCCGACACGGGTGCCCTTGAGGCTATCGTCGACGAGGTCATCGCCGCCAACCCCGACGAGGTTGCCCGCTACAAAGAGGGCAATACCAAGCTCATCGGCTTCTTCGTCGGCCAGTGCATGAAGGCTTCGAAGGGGCAGGGCAACCCCAAGCTGCTGAACCAGCTTATTGCCAAGAAGCTGGGCTAGTCTGTCTGGTCCCGCGGATCTTTTCGCGCTCGATGTGAGGTTTTGCGCCTTGCATCGAGCGTTTTTTGTTCCGCAAAGGCTATCTATAGTAAATAATAATAGAAATCATTACCAATAAGTCTTCCATTCCAGCCCTGAGCGATGTAGCATTTGAGACAGATTCCAAAAGCAACTACTAGAGGGGGTTGGAATGGAAGCATTGACCGATGTTGTGCTGCTTTCGCGCATCCAGTTCGCGCTGACGGTGGCATATCATTTCATCTTCGTGCCGTTGTCGATCGGCCTTGGCTTGATCACGGCTATCTTTGCAACTAAGTACTACCGCAGCAACGACGAGAAGGACGGCGACGCGATGCGCTTCTGGGTGCGCATCTTCACTGCGACCTTCGCGATCGGCGTGGCTACGGGCATCACGATGGAGTTCTCGTTCGGCACCAACTGGGCCGACTACTCCCGTTTCGTGGGCGACATCTTCGGCGCTCCGCTTGCCGCCGAAGCCCTGTTCGCATTCTTCCTGGAGTCTGTCTTCCTGGGCGTGCTGCTGTTCGGGCGCAACAAGGTGTCGCGCAAGTTCTACACCGTCTCGGCATGGTTGGTCTGGATCGGCTCGTGCCTGAGCGCCCTTTGGATCCTCATCGCCAACTCGTGGATGCAAACCCCTGCCGGTGCCGAGCTTGCTTCCGATGGCTCGAAGGCGATCATCACCGACTTCATCGCCGCAGCGTTCAATCCGTCCACGTTGCCGCGCTACACCCATGTGGTAGTTGCCTTGCTGATCTTGGGTTCCTTCGCCGCTATGTGTGTTGGTGCTTGGTACATGCTGAAGGGTAAGCATGCCGACTTCGCTATGAAGACCGTGCGCGTAGGCGCGGCAGTTGGCATCGTGACCTCGTGCGCGCTGATCGTGACAGCGCATGCTTCAGCTGTTCAAGTTTCCGAGGAACAGCCGACGAAACTTGCCATGATGGAGGGCATGTACGCCGACGAGGTACCTCCGCTGTATGCGTTCGGCTGGGTCGACGAAGATAACAAGCAGGTCATCGCACCGTTCTCAATTCCCGGCGGAACCAGTTTCTTAGCAACGGGCACGTGGGACACCGAGTATCAGGGTCTCGAATCGCTGTCGCAAACCGAACGTTACGGGGATCTTGATGTTGAGAACGCTCCGGTCAATTTGGTCTTCCAGTCGTACCACCTGATGGTTGCCATGTACGGTTTGATCATGGTCACGGCGATTTTGGCGATCGTGTTCTCGTTCCGCGACGGCAAGATTCGCTCGATGCGTTGGCTTCAGAAGCTGTTGGTGATCTCGCCGTTGTTCCCGTTCCTTGCCATTCAGGTTGGTTGGATCACAGCGGAAGTGGGGCGTCAGCCGTGGGTTGTATATCCGGGCGCGTCAAGTCCCGATGGCGTCGCGCTGCTTACGCAGAACGCCATCTCGCAGTCCGTTTCTGCTCCCGAGCTGCTGACGACGTTGGCTTTGTTCGCGGTGGTGTATGTGTTCCTGTTCGCTGGGTGGGTTCGCGTGATTTCTCATCTCATCAAGCGCGGCCCGGTTTCCGAGATGGCTGAATCCGCGAAGCACGCGGTGAAGGATGGTGAGTAGCATGAGCTTCCTTGCAGTGTTGTGGTTCTTCCTGATCTTCGTGTTGATTGCCGTGTACTTCGTTCTTGACGGCTTCGACCTGGGTGTGGGCGTTTTGTACCGTGCGTTGGCGAAGAACGAGTCCGAGCGCGCTTTGCTGCGCCGCAGCATCGGCCCGGTGTGGGATGGCAACGAGGTGTGGCTGCTTACGGCGGGCGGCGCGCTGTTCGCGGCGTTCCCGGCTGCGTATGCCACGACGTTCTCGGGGTTCTATCTCGCGGTTATGTTGGTGCTGTTCGGCTTGATCGTTCGTGCCGTCTCGCTTGAGTTTCGCGCGCACGATCCCGAATGGGGTAAGGCTTGGGACGCCTGCTTCATGGTGGGGTCGTTCCTGCCGGCGCTGCTTTTGGGCGTGGCTCTGGGCAACGTCATTGCCGGCATCCCCATGGCTGTCAACGGCGATTACGCAGGCGTTCCTTTGCTGGGGTTGCTGTCCCCGCTTACGCTGGCGGCTGGTCTTCTGGGTTTCGCGATGTGCCTTTCCGCCGGCGCTGCCTGGGTGGCGTTGAAGGTTCGTCAGGGTTCTGACGTTCATGTTCGCGCCGAGAAGCTGCGTCGCGCGTTCCAGATTGCGGCGGTCATCGTGTTCGCGCTGGCTACGGTGCTGGTGTTCGCGGTTGTTCGCCCTGAGTTCGCACCTGGCATGCTTGTGGCAAGCGCTGTGTTTGCGGTTGCGTTCGTCGGGTGCATGGTTGCTTCCATTGCGCTGGGTAGGAAGGGTGCCGATCTTCCGGCGTTCGTTCTGCAGTCGGCTGCGGCTGTATCTTTGGTTGCCTTAAGCGCGACCACGTTGTTCCCGAACCTGGTGGTGGCTGCTCCTGGCAGCGTTGGCGCCTCCATTACGCTGATGAGCGCCGCGTCGTCCGACACCTCGCTTGCGTGGATGACGGGGATCGCATGCGTGGGCGTGCCTCTGGTGCTGGTTTATCACGTTATCGCGTATCGTGTGTTCGCGGGGCGCTTGGATGACGAGGGTGTGGTTTAAATGGAACCGAAGCTGTACGCGAAATGGCTCTCGATGCTGTGTGCGGCGATGGCTGTCTTCGGAACCGGCGTTATGCTGGTAGGCTACAAACCTCCGACATTCGGGCTGGTGGGAACGGTGATCGTGTTGGTCGTCGGAGCGGTGCTTCTAGCGCTTAAGGCCCGTTGAACTAGTGCCTTTCAGAGGGTATGCTTGTAGAAACGTTGCCGTGTTTTGAAGGTTGGAAGGGGGTATCATGCTGCAATCGTCTTTACATATGGATGCTTCGGATGCGCGTGTTTGGCCCGATGGCTTTTGGGGCATATATGGCGCTTCGAAAGACGAGTCGTTCGTTGTTCCGCCTGAACTTGATGGCGATCTTGACCAGTCAGTTTGTTTTGATGAACCAGCTTTTGAAAGGCTGCATTAGCTTCCGCATCTGCATATTCGAAAAAGCACCAACAAAAAATTGGGGATGTGACCGATATCGGGCACATCCCCAATTGTCTTAGATGGGGCTAAGCGCGGATCAGAAAGAAAGCTTTCGCCTGAGCGCATGGTAGATCTTCGGTAAAGTTAGGCGTCGGCTTCCTTCTTCACCAGCGCGCCAACCTTGCCTGCTTCCTTCATGCGGCGTGCCAGGTAGGCAGCCGGCGTATCCAAGATGGACGTGAAGATGAAGATCACATAGCTGGAAAGGAAGACCGAGATCAACGTCGGGATCTCGTACGTCCCCCAGAACGCCAGCGTAGTGAACAGCAGCGTGTTGATGATCTGGCTGATCAGGGTCGAGCCGGTGTTGCGCAGCCACAGGTGGCTGCGTTTGTTACCGGACAGACGCTCGGTAAGGTTCCACCACTTGTGGTACAGCCACACGTCGAACGCCTGGCTGATCGCGTACACGGTCAGCGACGACAGAAGCAAGCGCGGCGTGCTGCCGAACAGCGCGCTTACCGCCGGCATCGAGATGTCGTTTGGGCTGGGGATGTAGAAAAGCCAGCTTTGATTCAAGACCAGGAAGAACGAGCTGGCGAACACGCCAAGCCACACGGCAAGCTGGGCATCTTGTTTGGTCTCGCATTCCGAAAGGATGTCGGTTACCAAAAACGTCACGGCGAACAAGACGTTGCCCAAGGTCTGTTCCATGCCGAACGCGTCCACCAGCATGGTAGCCTCGATGTTGGCAAGGATACTGGCGCAGGCGCTTACCACAAGCAGACCCGCTTTGCCGAACAGGCGGTAGGCAAGAAGGGCCGCGCCGAATATGATCACGGCGGATGCCGCAAGAAGAAGTTCGTTGGTCATGTTAGTCTCCTACTCCGAAATCGGTGTTGTTCAAAAGGATGTCGACACGGTCGTCGTCTCGATAGATTGGGTAGATCTCGCGGACGAACGCCTCGATCACGGCGTCGTTGGGGTCGATTGCCGAGGAATTAGGGCACATGATGTTCAGGCAGATGCGCTCGAAGTTCTGAAGACCCAGCTCGATGTCGCGCTTCATCGATTCAACGGTTTGCCCCGTGATGCCGAACAAGAAGTTCGCTTCGTCGAATTGCTCGGCGATGACGGCGGGGTCGGTGTCATCGATGAACTTCTTCAGAACGTTCGCGCGGAAGTCGGCGTCGAAGGTTTCAAGACCGAGCTTCATCTTCAGATCGAAGTCGTCGAACCTACGGCGCAGCGCGGGAATGTCGTTCCGATAGCCGTAATGGGCTTCGAAATGGATCGTCGAAATGCCCTGCTTGGCGCAAGTTTCCTTGATCAGGTCGATCGTCTTGTCGTCAAGCTCGAACACCGAGCCGCTGTTGATGATCTCGATTTCACCGAACTCGCCCGTGACGTGCGAAAGAACCTCTGCATTCAGAGTGAAGTTCGCGTTGTCGTCGGGGCTTTTATCGTTGTGGTAGTCGCAGAAAGCGCAGGTGGTGAATGTGCAGCCTCGCCCGCGGAGCAGAACGATCTCGCGAGGGCGTTTGTCGTGTATCTTGCTGTATCTGTCCATAAAAAAGTAAAGCGCCCACAAGGGACGCCTCCGGTCGTTCGCGCGCTTCGCTGACGGCCGGCAAGCCGACAAGCGCAAGCGGGCTTGGCCCGTTGCTCATCTCCCTAGTTTTGATTCAGTCACGCGGTTCGCTTGTGCGGCCCGCTCCTTGGCAGGATGGTTTCGAACTGCCTATTCAATTGCCAGCGAAGTTTATCGCGGGAAGGAGGTTGCGCGCAAGAGGCTCTTCTTCGCGTGCGTTCTTTTATGCAGGCATTGTGAAAGAGGGATTGCTGCCTTGCTTTAGCACTCTACCGTAGTAAAGTAAAAACATCAAAGGAAGGGTTCGACACGCTTCTGATGCCTGCGTTACGTCTGTGCAAAATGTCGCCTGATCGTCCGAGCATCTTCCTTTGAACCTCCTATAATCACGGCGTCCGACCGAAGACGAGGCGAGAGTTAAAAATGGAATTTGTGACACCGACGGGTTTCCGCGATGTTCTTGCCGACGAGGCAATCGCGCGCGAGGCTATCGAACGCGCAGTTCAGGATTGCTTTGCGGCGCGTGGCTATCTGCCTATCGAAACGCCTACCCTCGAGAGACTTTCCGCCATGCAGGCGGGCGGTCGTATCCCTGCGTCGCCTTTCAAATTCTTCGACGCCAAGGGTGATTTGGTTACCATGCGTCCCGACGTCACCCTTCAGGTCGCACGCATGTGCGCAACGCGCCTGGGCAACCAACCCGGCCCGTTTCGTTTCCGCTATATGCAGCGCGTCTTCCGTGAAGCCGAGGGCCGTCAGCGCGCTAACGTGCGCGAACGCACCCAGATCGGCATCGAGTGCATCGGCGAGGAGGGCCCTGCGGCCGACGCCGAGGTTGTGTCCCTGTTCGCGCAAGCGCTTGACCTTGCCGGCGTTCGCGACTACAAGCTGTCGCTTGCCACGGTGGGCGTTCTTCGCTCGCTGATCAACGCCAGTGCTGCCGACCCCGCGTGGAGCGAGGCGGTGCTTGAGGCGTTCCATGCTTCAAATTTCGTCGAGATCGACAAACTTACCGAGCCCGGCGTTCCTGGTGCGGCGGCGCCTGTTTTCGCCGATGCCATTCGTAGGCTTGCGCGTATTCGCGGCGGCCGCGAGGCCATCGAGCAGGTTCGCGCCCTGGCGTCTCCGCTTGGGTGCGCGCAGGGGCTCGACGATTTCGAGGCCACCTACGACTTGCTGGCCAAGGAGGGTCTGGCCAGTAACATCCTCATCGATTTCTCGGTCATGAGCTCGTTCGATTACTACACGGGCGTCGTATTCGAGGCGTTTTCGCCCAGCTTGGGTACGCCTTTGGGAAGCGGTGGCCGTTATGACAACATGTTGGGGAACTTCGGCTGCAGCCGTCCCGCCGCCGGCTTCGCGTTCTATTTGGATGAAGCCATGCAGGCGGCAAGTGTGGCGGCCGATTCGCCTGATCAGCGCTCGCTTCGCATTGCGGTTCCCAAAGGCTCGCTCAATCCCGATGCCATCGACGTGCTGGCGCAGGCCGGTCTTGACGTCACGGGTTTGGACGATCCGGGCAGGCAGCTGATCATCAAGAACCCGGGCGTCGAGTACGTCATCGTGCGTCCTTCCGATGCGCCGGTGTTCGTGGAGATGGGTGCTGCCGATTGCGGCATCTGCGGCGAGGACTCGCTGATCGAAACCGGTGCCGATGTGGTCGAGCTTACCGACCTTCGTTTTGGCGGCTGTCGTTTCATTGTCGCACAGTGCGAGGGCGCTGCGGAAGCGGTTGAGGAACGCTACCGCAAGCTTGGCAGCCTGCGCGTCACCACGAAATACCCGCGCATCACTCAGGCATTCTTCGGCCGAAAAGGCACGCAGGTCGAAATCGTCAAGCTTAACGGCAACATCGAGCTTGGCCCGCTGACGGGCATGTCCGACTGCATCGTCGACATCACGGCCACGGGGCGCACGCTGCGCGAGAACAATCTGGTCATTGTTGACGAGGTCATGTCCTCAACCGCGCGCTTCTTCGCTAATGTCTGCAGTTTCCGAACGGACGACCGCGTGAGGGGCTTGGCCGAGGAGCTTGGCCGTCAAGTTGCCGGTCGGGAATTGAAGGTCACCGCGGGCGGTTCGGTTTCGAACTGATCGCCGGCATTTCGATAAACGATTAACCAACAGCACGTCGATAAAGGGAAGAGGTAATTCGAATGCGTCGAGTTGTTCTGAATAAAGAAGAGGTTTTCTCCAATAAGCACCTGCAGCGCAAGAGCGCGTTCAACGCGAAGGCGCTGACCGCTGCAACCGCTATCGTCGAGGACGTGCGCGAGCGCGGCGACGAGGCTGTTCGCGAGTACACGTCGAAGTTCGACGGCGTCGACCTTGAGCGTTTCCGCGTTTCTCAGGAAGAGATCGATCAGGCTGTGGCCAAGTGCCCAAAGGAGTTGTCTCAGGCTCTTGAACATGCTGCCGCGCAGATTCGCGAGTTCCATGAGCGTCAGCTTCAACAGAGCTGGATCGAGACGCGCTCGAACGGCGCGATCGTTGGTGCTTTGGTTCGTCCGATCGACTCCGTGGGCATTTACGTTCCCGGCGGTCGTGCGCTGTATCCCTCCACGCTGCTGATGAACGCCATTCCCGCTTCGGTTGCGGGCGTGTCGCGCATCGCCGTGGTGAATCCGCCTACCAAGGACGGTTCGCTCGATCCTGCCGTACTTAAGGCTGCCGAGCTATCCGGCGTCACCGAGATCTACCGCGTGGGCGGCGCTCAGGCGGTGGCTGCGCTTGCATACGGCACCGAGCAGATCCCCGCGGTCGACAAGATCACGGGTCCGGGCAACGCGTTCGTGGCCGCTGCGAAGAAGCTTGTTTCGGGCGACGTGGGAATCGACATGATCGCCGGTCCTTCCGAGGTATGCGTCGTGGCTGACGAAACTGCCGACCCTGCGCTGGTTGCCATTGATCTTATGGCCCAGGCCGAGCACGACCCGCTGGCAAGCTGCTACTTGGTCACGTTCTCGGCTGAGTACGCCGATGCCGTGGAGGCCGCGGTTGCCCAGCACATGAAGGAATCCACGCGCGCCGACATCACCACCGCGTCGCTTGACAACGAAGGCCTGGTCGTTGTGTGCAACGACCGCGCGCAGGCACTCCAGGCCGTGAATGTCATCGCTCCCGAGCACCTTGAGCTGCACATCAAGAACCCGCAGGAGGCGCTGGGTAAGATCCGTCACGCCGGCGCCATCTTCATGGGCGAGTGGACTCCTGAGGCTGTTGGCGATTACGTTGCCGGCCCGAATCACACGCTTCCCACCGGCGGCACAGCCCGCTTCTCCAGCCCGCTTTCGGTTGATGAGTTCATCAAGAAGTCCAGTGTCATCCAGTATTCGCCTGAGGCGCTTTCGCAGGACGGCGAGGCTGTCGTCGCCATCGCTCAGCGCGAGGGCCTTTGGGCGCATGCGCACAGTGTGGAACTTAGGCTGAATATTCTGGATTCGGGGGAGCAAAATGCCTAAACATCAAGTGCGTGCATCGGCGCCGAATTTGGCCGGCGTGGTGCCGTACGATCCGAAATACATCCCCGCCGAGGTCATGATCTCGGCGAACGAGAATCCCGACGACGTTGATCAGGAAGTCCGTCGCGAGATCGAGCATGAGATCCGCAAGGTTCACCTCACCCGTTATCCCGATCCGCTGGCGAACGGCCTGCGAGACCTCATCGCCGAGGCGAACGGCCTTGACCGCGACAACGTCATTGTGGGCAATGGCGGCGACGAGCTGCTGTTCAACATCGCTTTGGCGTACGGCGGTCCGGGGCGCACCATGCTGAACATTCCGCCCACGTTTTCGGTGTACGCGTACAACGCCATGCTCACGCGCACCAACGTGGTTGACATCCCGCGTTTGCCTGATTTCAGCATCGATGAGGATGCCGTCGTTCAGCGCGTGGCGCAAGGTGACATCGATTACCTGATAATCACCAGCCCCAACAATCCGACGGGCGACCTTGCCAGTGAAGAGTTCGTGCGTCGCGTTCTTGACGCAAGCGACACGCTGGTCATGGTTGACGAGGCTTATTTCGAATTCTCGCGTCGTACCGTGCGCCCGCTTCTGAACGAGTACGATAACCTGGTGATACTGCGTACGTTCTCGAAGGCGTTCAGCTTGGCAGGTGTGCGCCTTGGCTACCTTTTGGGCAGCGAGGGCGTTGTCAACGAGTTCAAGAAGGTGCGTCAGCCTTATTCGGTCGATGCCGTGTCTCAGGCCATTGGCCAGGTTGTTTACAAGAACCGCGCGCGATTCGAGAAAAGCGTCGATCGCATCATCGAGGAGCGTGGAAAGCTCGTTGAGGGGATTTCCGCCATCGGCGGCATCGAGGTTTGGCCGTCCGATTCGAATTACGTGCTCATTCGTTTGGCGGATGCCGGCGAGGTTTGGCAGAAGCTGTTGGATGCGGGGGTTCTGGTTCGCGACTTCTCAAAGTCGCAGTATCTGGAGAATTGCCTGCGAATCTCTGTTGGGTCGCCGGAAGAAAACGACAAGTTTTTGTTGGAGCTCGGTCGGATTGTGAAAGGAAACTGATATGGCAACGGTGGAGGAGCAGGGTTCGCGCACGGCGCAGATCGCCCGCAAAACCAAGGAAACCGACATCACGCTTTCGCTTGATCTTGACGGCGCGGGCGCGTCTTCCATCGAGACGGGCATCGGCTTCTTCGATCACATGCTGACGGCGTTCTCGCGCCATGGCTTGTTCGATATGAATCTGGTTGCAAAGGGCGACCTCGAGGTGGACGGCCACCACACGGTTGAGGACTGCGGAATCGTTTTGGGTCAGGCATTCGCTTCGGCGTTGGGCGACAAGCGCGGCATCCGTCGCTTCGGCGACATCGCCCTTCCCATGGACGAGGCCCTGATCCTTGCCGCCGTCGACATTTCGGGGCGCGGCGCGCTGTATATGGACGCGCCGCTTCCGCCTGTCATGGTTGGCTCGTTCGACGCCCAGCTTGCCAAGGAGTTCTTCATTGCCTTCGCAACCAACGCCGGCGTCACGCTGCACATTCGCCAGTTGGCGGGCGAGAACGTCCATCACATCATTGAGGGCATGTTCAAGGCCGTGGCGCGTGCGATGCGCATGGCTTGCGAGTACGACGCCCGCATGGGCGATGCGCTTCCCTCCACGAAGGGTGCGCTGTAGGGTTTGGCGCCAAGGGCGCTGGTTTAGGAGAAGCCGATGATCGCTGTCGTTGATTATCAAAAGGGCAATTTGCTGTCCGTTGAGCGCGGGCTTGTTGCGGTAGGCGCTGATGCGCACATCACGTCCGATGCGGCCGAGATCGCGCGTGCGGATGCCATTGTGCTGCCGGGCGTGGGTGCGTTTGCCGATGCCGTCGCCACCATGAACGAGCTTGGCCAGATGAACGCCATCGCCGATCGCGTTCGCGCGGGCGTGCCGTTTCTGGGCATCTGCCTGGGAATGCAGCTTATGTTCGAGTTCGGCGTGGAAGGTGCTTCTGCGGCTTTTCCTGCTCGTGGCTTGGGGCTTCTGCCGGGGACGGTCGATCTTATCCCGAAAATCGATGCGTGTGGCCGTTCGTTCAAGGTGCCGCATGTGGGCTGGAATACGATCGAGCTCACTGATCGCGGTCAGAAGTCCGAGCTGTTCGATGGCATCGAGTCGGGCGAGTATTTCTATTTCACGCATAGTTACGTCGTTCCATCGGGTGAAGCTGATCTTGCGCATACGGCGCATAGCATCGCGTTTCCCAGCGCGGTGTCGTTCGGCGATCGCGCATTCGGTGTTCAGTTCCATCCCGAGAAAAGCTCGGATGCGGGCATGCGCCTCTTGCGCAACTTTGCCAACCTAGCGAAGAGCTAAAGAAATACCCAAGCCCTGTCAAGTTCGAACCGCCTTATTCGCTTAGAAAAGAGTTCGTGATAGCAGTTATTGATAAATAATTTGCTTTGAATAAGGTGCAAGGTCGGGTTTAGGAGGGGCGCAGTTCGCCTACGCAGCCAGGCGGTGATGTAAGTCGACCGCGCGTAAGAGCGAGTACAGCGAACGAAGCCCCTCCTCAAGCCGACCCTCAACAACAAACCGAAACGAAAGGCGTTTCATGTACCTGCTTCCTGCAATCGATATCCTTGGCGGCAAGGCGGTTCGCCTCGCCAAGGGCGACTACAACCTGGTTACGGTTTACAACGACGACCCCGTCGCGCAGGCTCGTCTGTTCGAGGAGCAGGGCGCTTCTTGGATTCACGTGGTCGACCTTGACGGCGCTCGAACGGGAAACCCGCTCAATATAGCCGTGGTTGAGCGCATCGTGCGTGAGACGTCGCTTTCGGTTGAAATCGGCGGCGGTATCCGCTCGCTCGAGACGCTCAAGCGCCTTGCAGATGTGGGCGCGGCCCGCATGGTTTTGGGCACCGCTTTGGTGAACGACCCCGAGCTTGCGCGTGCTGCTGTCGAGGCCGTCGGCGGCGACAGGCTAACCGCTGGCATCGATGCGAAGGGCGGCGAGGTTGCGGTGTCGGGTTGGATCGAGGGTTCCGGCGTTGCGGCAACCGATCTGGCCCGGGCCATGGGCGAGGCGGGTTTCCGCCATGTGGTTTACACCGACATCGCGCGTGACGGCATGCAAACCGGTATCGACCCGACGGCGTACGTCGCCATGGCACAGGCGTTCGGGCACCCTGTCATCGCTAGTGGCGGTGTGGCAAGCGTGGCCGATATCGAACGTTTGGCGCCCGTTGCGGAAAGCATCGAGGGCGTCATCACGGGACGCGCGGTGTATGAAGGCACGTTGAGCGTTGCCGATGGAGTCGCTGCCTGCAAGGCGGCAAGCGAAGGACAGGTGATGGGTGCATGTTAGCCAAACGAGTCATTCCCTGCATGGACGTGAAGGACGGCCGCGTAGTTAAGGGCGTCAACTTCGTGAACCTGCGCGATGCGGGCGATCCTATTGAGCTTGCCCAGCGTTACGACCAGCAAAAGGCTGATGAGGTGGTGTTCTTGGACATCACCGCTACCAGCGACGATCGTTCGACGACGGTTGATCTTGCCAGCCGCGCTTCTGCCGAATTGCGCTTGCCGTATTGCGTGGGTGGCGGTTTCAGAAGCGTCGCTGACATCCGCAAGATGATCGCGGCGGGAGCCGACAAGGTTTCCGTCAATTCGGCTGCGGTTGCAAACCCCGCGCTGATCACCGAGGCGGCAACCGCGTTCGGCACGCAGGCCGTCGTGTGCGCCATCGATGCCAAGCGCCGCGCCGACAACCCTAATAAATGGGAAGTGTACGTGCATGGCGGTCGCAAGGCCACGGACATCGACGTTGTCGAATGGGCCCGCGAGGCAGCGCGTCGTGGAGCGGGCGAGATTCTTCTGACCAGCATGGATCGCGATGGCAGCCGTGAGGGCTTCGATTGCGCGCTCACTCGTGCAGTTGCGCGCGCCGTCGATATCCCGGTTATCGCCAGCGGCGGCGTCGGCAAGCTCGAGCACTTCGCCGAGGGCATCATCGAGGGCGAGGCCGATGCGGTTCTTGCAGCCAGCGTCTTCCATTTCGGTGAATTCACCATCCGCCAGGTTAAGGAATACCTGCGTTCACAGGGCGTTCCGGTTAGGTTGTAGAAATGGATCAGGAATCGACGGCAGCTGAAGTGCAACTCCCCGAGCTGAAGTTCGACGAGCGCGGCCTTATCCCTTGCATCGTTCAGGACGTTGACACGCGTGAGGTGCTGATGATGGCTTGGATGAACGCCGAAAGCCTTCGTCTTACGCTTGAGATCGGCGAGACCGTTTTCTGGAGCCGCAGCCGCAAGGAAATCTGGCATAAGGGTCTCATCAGCGGAAACACGCAAAAAATCGTTGAGTTGCGCTACGACTGCGACGCCGACACGCTGTTGGCTTTGGTTCGCCCGAAAGGTCCCGCGTGCCATACGGGCGCGGTTTCGTGCTTCTTTCGCACTGTTTAGATAATCGGGATTAAAGCCCGTCCTAACGCTTGCCGTTTGACAGGCGCGTTTTTTGGTCCGACTCCGTTTTCGGTGCGTCGCTTGATCGGCATTCGCCAGGGTGTTGCGCAACTTCATTCGGCTTGATGCGAACCTTCCGTGGCTCGAACTTTCTTGTGCATTCCACTGAAATCTGATGATATCGGTGCACTTTGCGATGCCCGTTTTCCTTGCTCTTGCGCTGGCTGGCGCGTTGTTTTACTATTCAGGCTGTTCTTAAATCCCCCTTGCAACAACATGCGCGTCCGCTATTTCGATACGCGTTCGATCGCATCGAGGCGTTGGCGGGGAAATCACCTGAAAATCTTGTATCACCTGCGGTCGTTTCGGCTGCATGGGACATTCCACCAGGTACATCGCCATCATTGATGGCTGGTTGCGGTAGCTTCAATCCTAGAGGAGGACAAAGTGAAGTTTTTTCTGGACACCGCTGATCTGAACGAAATCGAAGAGGCAGCAAGCTGGGGCGCTCTGGCTGGCGTTACCACCAATCCGTCGCTGTATGCCCGCATCGGCGGCAAGCTCGACGATTTCCATGCTCACATGAAGAAGATCTGCGAGATCGTCGGCCTCGATTGCCCTGTTTCCGCCGAGACCGTTGCTATGACGCGCGACGAGATCGTTCGCGACGGCCGTGAACTGGCCGCTCTTGCTCCGAACATCGTCGTGAAAGTCCCCACCATGGTCGAGGGCCTTGCCGCTACGCGCACCCTTGCCAACGAGGGCATCCGCGTGAACATGACGCTGTGCTTCAGCGTGCCGCAGGCTCTTCTGGCTGCCCGCGCCGGCGCTCGTTACATCAGCCCCTTCATCGGCCGTTTCGACGACATCTCCGAGGATGGCCTGGAGCAGGTTGCCAACATCGTCACCGCCATCAACAACTACGATTTCACGCCGAACACCGTTAACGGCGAGCAGGTCGAGATCATCGCTGCTTCCATCCGCAGCGCCAACCACGTCACTCAGACCGCCCTCATGGGCGCCGACATCGCCACCGTTCCCTTCGGCGTTCTGAAGAAGATGGTTCAGCATCCGCTTACCGATCGCGGCCTCGATTCCTTCATGAAGGACTGGGAGAAAGTACTTAACGCATGAGTGAAGAAGCTCAGCACGTCGAGCAAGTAGAAGTCGAGAAGAAACCAAGGCGCACTACCGCGCGCAAGCCCAAGGCCGAGGCCGCCGAACCTGCTGTGCAGGCAGAGGCGGCCACGCCGGCTAAGCCCGCTGCGAAGGCCAAGCCCGCTGCGAAGTCGGCAGCAACTAAGCCTGCTGCCGTTAAAGCCGCAGAAGTGAAATCCGACGCGCAGCCAGCGCCTGAAACCAAGGCTCAAGGCGAAGAGGCTCCGAAGCCCCGTCGCGGCCGCAAGCCTAAGGCAGCTCAGGAAGATCAGCCTGCTCAGGCTGAAGCTGCGCCTAAGCCGCGCACTCGTTCCACTCGGGCCGCCAAGCCGAAGGAAGAGCCCGTTCATGCTTTGACCGAGGCCGAGGCTGCAGCCCTGATCGCTGCAGGCCCTGCTGCCGCAGCGCGTCAGTCGGCCGAGGCTGCCTCGAAGACCGAGGCTCCCGCGAAAGCCGCAGCTCCGAAGCGCAAGCCCGCTTCCAAAAACGATGCTTCTGAGAATGCCGAAGCCACCGAGAAGGTTGAGTCTGCACCTTCCAAGCCCGCTCCCCAGACCGCCGAGGTCGATCCCACCGCTCCGTACCCCAAACGTCGTCGTGTTGCGCGCACTCAAGAAGCTGCCGACGGCTCCGTTGTAATTGACAGTGCCGAGGCCCCGCGTCGCAGGCCTCGCCGTTCAGTGAAGGCCGAAGGCGGAGCAGTCGCATTTGCTGCCGAAGATGCCGCGCAGGCTGTTGTCAATCCCGCCCCCGAGGGCAAAACCGAGCAGGAGAAAACTTCCGCCGACGTTCGTCCCGGCCGTTCGGTTCGCGGTGAGCGCAAGACCTCGCGTTCTGCCTCCGACGAACAGCAGTCTTCCTCGCAGGCGTCCGCTCAGGGCGATTCTCAGAGCGAAGGCCAGGGCGCAGCTTCGGGCAATGGCAAGAACAAGGCCGGCGCCAAGAGGCAAGGCAACCGCAACAGCGATCGCGGCAACGGCAACCGCAACGACCGGAACAACGGCAACCGCAACGATCACAATGCGCGCAACCACAACGGCCGCAACAAACGCGATCGCAATCGCGAGGTCGAGCCCAGCGTCACTCGTGAGGGCCTGGCCGAGCTAAAGGTCGCCGATCTTCGCGCGAAGGCCGCCGAGCTCGAGCTTGACGTCACCGGGCTGAAGAAGGCCGAGCTGGTTGAGGCCGTGTACAACGCAACCGTCAAGGCTGAGGGCTTCCTTGAGGTGTCGGGCATTCTCGACATCCTTGCCGACGGCTACGGTTTCGTGCGTACGCAGGGCTATCTGCCCAGCGAGAACGATTGCTATGTCGGCCTTTCACTGGTCAAGCGCAACGGCCTGCGCAAGGGCGATCTTGTCGTGGCGCAAACCAGGCCTGTCCGACCGAACGAGAAGTATCGCGCCATTCATAAGATCATCTCCGTGAACGGCACCCCGGTTGAAGAGCTTGGCCGTCGCGTGCGTTTCGCCGATCTCACGCCTGTTTACCCGCAGGAGCGTCTGCGCATGGAGCATGGCAAGAATACCATCACCTCGCGCGTGATCGACTTGGTTGCCCCCATCGGCAAGGGCCAGCGTGGCCTTATCGTCTCGCCTCCGAAGGCGGGCAAGACCACCATCTTGAAGGACATCGCGGCTTCCATCAGCGCTAACAATCCCGAGGTGCACCTGATGTGCCTGCTCATCGACGAGCGACCCGAGGAAGTTACCGACATGGAGCGCTCCATCAAGGGCGAAGTGGTGTCGTCTACGTTCGACATGCCGGCTGACAACCACATCGCGTGCGCTGAGATGGTTATCGAACGTGCGAAGCGCTTGGTCGAGAACGGTCAGGACGTCGTCATCCTGCTGGACTCCATCACGCGTCTGGCTCGTGCCTACAATCTGGCGCAGCCCGCCAGCGGCCGTGTTCTTTCCGGTGGCGTCGATTCCACGGCGCTGTATCCGCCGAAGAAGTTCCTGGGCGCCGCGCGCAACATTGAGAACGGCGGCTCGCTTACCATTTTGGCTTCGGCTCTTATCGACACCGGATCCAAGATGGACGAAGTCATCTTCGAGGAGTTCAAGGGCACGGGTAATATGGAGCTCAAGCTCGACCGCAGCCTTGCCGACAGGCGCATTTTCCCGGCAATCGACGCCGTCGCCAGCGGCACGCGCAAGGAAGAGCTGCTCATGGACGCACAGGTCGCGCCGTTGATCTGGGCTGTTCGTCGCATTCTTGCCAACATGAACAACACCGAGCGCGCTACCGACACGCTGATCAAGTCCATCAAGCAGACCGAGAACAACGAGGAATTCCTTCTGCGCATGGCGCGCAAAGCGCACCAGGGCACCAAGGTCGATTCTCTCGAGCTGTAACCTTTGAAGGTTAGGATGAACGATGACCGAGGATGAAAACAACCTGAACCCTCAGGCCGCGTCGCCGACGCCTGCGCCGCAGCAAGCTCAGCCGAGCCCTGTTCCCCCTGCGCCGCAGGCGGGGCAGGGCGGTCCCGTTCCGCCGAGCGGCTACACGCCCTCGCAGGCTCAGCCGCAGGCTTCGGGTTTCAACGGTGCAGCTCAGTCGCAAGCTCAGGCTCAGGCGGCGCCGAACGCCTACGCGCCGCACGCGACGCCGCAGCAGCCTGCTTCTGCACCGGCTCCCGAAAAGAAGAAGTCGCACGGTTGGATCGTCGCCATCGTAGTGGTTGTTGCCTTGCTTATTGTGCTGCTTGTGTCCATCACGTCGTGCACCAGCATGGTGAAGTCGATTGTGGGCCCATCCTCCTCGGGCATTGAAATCACGAACGACGCCAACAGCGTTGCGGTTATCGATATCGACGGAACCATCCAGTACGACGGCACTTCGAACAGCCCCGAGGGATTCAAGCAGCTGCTTGATGAGGCGGCCGATGACGACAACACCATCGCCGTCGTCCTGCGCGTCAACTCGGGCGGCGGCACGGCCACAGCAGGCGAGGAAATGGCCACGTATCTGAAGGAGTTCCGCGAGGATACGGGTAAGCCGGTTGTGGTGTCCAGCGCGTCGCTTAACGCCAGTGCGGCCTACATGATCTCGTCGCAGGCTGACGCCATTTTCGTGGCAAGGACTACCGAGATCGGCGCGATCGGCACGGCCATGCAGAGCACCGACTTCTCGGGCTTGCTTGAGAAACTGGGAATCAGCGTGGACAACATCACGTCGTCCGAAAGCAAGGATTCCAGCTACGGCACGCGTCCCCTCACCGAAGAGGAGCGCGCGTACTATCAGAACATGGTCGATGAGATCAACGAGGTGTTCGTCGAGATCGTGGCCGATGGCCGCGGCAAGTCCGTCTCGTGGGCTCGTTCTATGGCAACGGGCATGGTCTTCACCGGCCAGACGGCTGTGAAGAACGGCATCGCCGACGAGATCGGAACGCTTGAGGATGCATGCGCATATGCGGCCAAGCTTGCGGGCGCGCGATCCTACAGTACGTACGATCTGCATCTTTCCGGCCTCTACGACTTTTCTAGCCTCTCGAGCCTTTTGGGAGAGAGCGAATCAGACAGCGATTTGGCATTGCTTTTGAAGGAGCGATCCGAACATGCAGTTCAATAACAACGAAACCTATCTGCGCGATCAGCGTTTGACGTGGCCTGCTCGCGCGGTCGTCACGGCGGGCATGCCGTATGGCAACAAGCCGCTTCATTTCGGCCACATCGCCGGCGTTTTCGTGCCCGCCGACGCGTACGCGCGCTTCCTGCGCGACCGTATCGGTTCGAAAAACGTGCGCTTCATCAGCGGAACCGACTGCTTCGGCTCGCCCATCAACGAGGGCTACCGTAAGCTGGTCGAATCCGGTGAGTTCGAAGGCACCATCAACGATTACGTTGCTCGCAACCACGATGCCCAGAAGGCCACGCTCGACGCGTATGACATCAGCCTGTCCATCTACGAGGGCTCGGGTATCGGTCATGCGGGTGAGGTTCATCAGCGCGTGTCCAACGAGTTCATCACCCGTTTGCACGAGAACGGCTTCCTTCAGAAGCGCTCGACCCTTCAGTTCTACGACACGCAGGCTCAGACGTTCTTGAATGGACGTCAGGTTCACGGCCATTGCCCGGTGCAAGGATGCAAGTCCGAGCATGCCTACGCCGACGAGTGCGACCTTGGTCATAGCTACGCTCCTGAGGAGCTTATCAAGCCCGAGTCGTCCCTTACCGGCACGGTTCCCGAGATGCGTCCGGTCGAGAACTGGTACTTCGACCTGCCCGCGTTCGCAGAGTACCTGCGCCAGCACGTGGCGGCTCTTCAGGAGGACGACAACGTTCGCGACATCGTCCCCCAGGTCATCAGCGAGTTCTTGGGTGCGCCTATCATTTACGTGAAGAACGACCTGCGCGACGATTACGAGGCGCTTGCAGCCGATCTTCCGGCTCATGAACTGCATGAGGCTCCGAAGGGCAAGCAGAGCTTCGAGCTTGAGTTCAAGTCCATCGACGAGCGCGATACGGCCCGCGACGTGCTTCGCAACCGTGGACTTCGTTTCCGCACCAGCAAGGCGCTGGTGCCGTTCCGCATCACCGGCAACATCGAGTGGGGCGTGAAAGCCCCGGTCATCGACGGGGTAGAGGGCCTTACCGTATGGTGCTGGCCTGAAAGCCTGTGGGCGCCCATCTCGTTCACCATCGCGGCGAACGATGCGCTTGGCCTGCCGGTCGACACGTGGAAAGATTTTTGGTGCAGCCCCGATGCGGCGGTTTACCAGTTCATCGGCCAGGACAACCTGTACTTCTACGGCGTGGTTCAGCCTGCTTTGTGGAAGGCCCTGCAGCCCGGCGAGATCTTCTCGCACGAGGCAACCGACCGTCCGCTTCGCCAGACCACGCTTGTTGCGAACCATCATGTGCTTCTTGGCAACAAGAAGGCGTCGTCCTCGGGTTCTGTCAAGCCGCCAACTGCTGACGAGCTGCTTGATTTCTACACTGTTGAACAGCTTCGCGCGCACTTCTTGGCGCTCGGCCTTGATCAAAAGTCGGTCGGCTTCAAGCCGAAGCCCTTCACGGCATCGCCCGAGGAGCGTGACGACCCGCGTGTTGCCGACCCTGCTTTGAAGGAAGGCGCGCTTTTGACCAACGTCTTCAACCGTTTAGCGCGAAGCGTTCTGTACGAAGCCAAGAACAACTTCGAGGGCAATGTGCCGCTTGACGACCCCTCGGCCGAGGTTGTGGCGCTCGTGCATCGCACGCTGCGTTCGTACGACCAGCTTATGCAAAAAGCCGAACTTCATTCTGTGATGTCGATCATGGACGAGTTCATTCGTGCGGCGAACAAGCATTGGGCCGACGGCATCAAGGCTGCCGAGAACAACGGCGACGAGGCGCTGCGCCGTCAGGTGCTTTCCGATTCCGCGTACCTGCTGTGGGCGGCCACCATGCTCATGCATCCCATCGTTCCCGCAGGCTGCGAGGAGATCTGCTCGTATCTGAACTTCCAGCCCGAAACGTTCTTCAGCTGGGACCACGATTTCCTGACGCTTGCCGAGCTGGCTGAACAGGGTGAGGACGATCATCCGGTGCGCGAGCTTCCGCCTCGTACCGACTTCTTCAAGAAACATCCATCCCAGTTTAAGAAGTAAACCGGTCATAAAAAAGATCATAACGAGACTCTGAACAGGTCTTTTGGAAGATCAAGGCGCATGTTAGCTGTTTGTGCAGTTGCCATGCGCCTTTTTGATTAGGTAACGGTTTTGGTGTCCTGATCTTGGTGTGCTAGGCTAATCCCTGTCGTTTCATGACGAAATACCGCCAATGAAGGCAGTCGGAACGCTAACCGAATGAACTTTAAACGCACGCTTATCAAGCTCACGGCTGTCACTGCAGATGAATATGCAAACGGAGGATCTTATGCAAAAAGCTCTGCACGCTGACGTAAAGAACCGTCTTATCGTGGGTGTTTCCAGCGCAGCCCTTGCTGCGTCGCTGATCACTTTGGGAATGCCGGCCAACATCACTCCAGCTTATGCCGATACCGCTGCCGAGCTCCAGGCGCAGGCCGATGCCGCGCTGCAGGAACTCACTTCCATGCAGGATGTCGCAAACTCTTACTACAACGAATACATCCAAGCTCTTGCCGATTACGAGCAGGCCGCTCGTCTTCGCGACGAGGCCAAGGCTCAAATCGACGAGCTGAACGATCAGATCGCCGACATCCAGGATCGCCTGGGCGACCGCGCTCGTTCCATGTATCGTTCTGGTTCGTCCTCTTCGCTCGACCTTCTCCTGGGTGCCACCTCCTTCGAGGAGTTCACCACCAGCTGGGATCTTCTTGGTCGCATGAACGAGAACGACGCCGACCTTGTCCAGCAGGCCAAGGACCTTCGCGAGGAAGCCGCGAAGAAGCAGGAAGAGTACGACAAGCAGGCCGCTACCGCTCAAACCAAGGCTGACGAAGCTTCTCAGCTGTATGAGAAGGCCAATGAAACCATCCTTCAGATGCAGGCCTCTTACGACAGCTTGAGCGCCGAGGCTCAGTCGGCTTACGCTGCCGAGTCCGCTTATGCGCAGGCCGCTGCGGCGTATGGTGCAACCATCAACTCTGACGGTACCGTCTACGATTCCACCACGGGTCAAACCTACTCGTCCGTGTCGTCTTACACGGCGGCAACTGGCAATTCCATCGTTGACCGCGCTCGCGCCATGATCGGCTCCGCTTACGTTTGGGGCGGCACCGGCGGCTCTTGGGGCGGCTTCGACTGCTCCGGCTTGGTCAGCTACGCCATCACCGGTCAGACGGGCAACCGTTTGGGCAACACATACACCTTCATGGGCTACAACCAGGCGAGCACCGCTCAGCCCGGCGACTTGGTCGTCAACGGCGGTCACGTTGCCATCGTTTCCGGTGTCGACGCCAACGGCAAGGTCACCAGCATCATTCACGCTGTCAACCAGCAGCAGGGCGTTGCCGAAACCGGCATGAACGGTTACTTCTCCGAGGGCGATTACACCATCGTCCGCCCGAACTAACGGCGGCGCAATGGCTTCGCGTATCGAAGCGTTCAGCGACGGCAGCTCGCGGGGCAACCCGGGTCCTGGCGGCTACGGTTCTATCCTGCGATTCGTCGACTCGAAGGGCGTTGTTCACGAGCGCGAGTTCTCGTGCGGTTACAAGCGCACCACCAACAACCGCATGGAGCTGATGGGCGTCATCGTTGCGCTTGAGGCCCTGAACCGCCCTTGTGACATCACGTTCTACACCGATTCACAGTACGTGGTGAAGGCCTTCAACGAGAACTGGATCGCCGGATGGCTCAAGCGTGGCTGGGTTAATTCGCAGAAGAAACCCGTCAAGAACGTCGACCTTTGGAAGCGTCTTCTTGCCGCTAAGGAGCCTCACCGCGTTACATTCGAGTGGGTTCGCGGTCATAATGGTCACCCCGAAAACGAGCGTTGCGATGCCTTGGCAACTGCAGCTGCCGACAGCGGCAGGCTCATCGAAGACAAAGGATTCGCCGAGTAGGCGACTACCGCTCAACTTGTTTTAAATGCGCCCAGCATCGGGCGCATTGTCGTATTCAGCGTGAATGGAGGGTGCCAACCATGGACGTGCGCTTTGTTGCCGTGGAAACCGCGGAGGATCAGGAAAAGCTCGCAAAACTGGCTGATGAGGTTTGGCATGAGTATTGGCCGCCTATCATCGGCAAGGCTCAAACCGACTACATGGTCGATAAGTTCCAAAGCGTCGATGCCATTACGTTCGATATGGCCGAGCATGGCTATGAATACTGGTTCGTGGTGGACGAGAACGACAAGGTTGTCGGCTTTACCGGCGGCAGGGAAGAGCGGGAAACCAACCGCTACTTCATTTCGAAGATCTACCTTGTGGCGGGTGAGCGTGGGAAACATTATGCATCCAAGATCATCGGCTTCTACACCGACTTGTGCCACGAGCGCGGTTTCCGGGCCATGTATTTAAGCGTCAACAAGCACAATGAGCTTGGCTTAAGGGCCTATAAGGGTAAGGGTTTCACCATCATCGAATCCGTTGTGAACGACATCGGCGGCGGCTTCGTGATGGACGATTACATCATGCAGAAGGATGTCTAACGGCTTGTCTCAATGGGACAGGTGGCGAACATAGCTGAAACGAAGAGGCGGCTCGATTGCTCGAGCCGCCTCTGCTGTTTACCTCTGCTGTGTTCTGCGAAGATAATGCGCTTGAAGGCGCGTGAGGCTGCGACGTTAGTTCAAGCCTGCGGTCTCGGCGATGATGGCCTTAAGCTCGGGGATGCCCGTGCCCTTCTCGGCCGAGGTGACAACCCAGGGGGTGCCTTCTTGAACGCCAAGCTGCTTGCGCAGGGCAGCGGCCTGCGCGTTGCACTTCGAACGCGAGAGTTTGTCGCCCTTCGTGAACACGATGGCGTAGGGCAGGTCGGATTCCTGCAGGAAGCTGACCATGTTCTCGTCAAGCTCACTGGCAGCGTGGCGAATGTCGATGAGCGAGCAGACCAATGCGAAGTTGCGGTCCTGCGCGAAGTAGCCCTCGATCAGGCGCGACCAACGGTTGCGCTCGGACTTGGATACCTTTGCGTAGCCGTAGCCCGGCAGGTCGACGAAACGCGCGTCCTTCGATTTGTAGAAGTTGATGGTTGCCGTTTTGCCCGGGTTCTGCGAGACGCGGGCAAGTTGCTTGCGGTTGAAAAGCTTGTTCAGCAGCGAAGACTTTCCGACGTTCGATCGACCGGCGAAGGCGATTTCGGGAAGGGTGGAGGGAACGATCTGTGCGACTGTGCCGAAAGACAGTTCGTATTCAACGTGTTGGAAGTCCATGTAAACCGTCCTGGTTCGTGTGATTTCGTGGCTTCCCATTTTACACGCTTGGTTTGACGTGGTCGCTCGATCGCAGCCGATGCCGGTGGTTGGCTACACGGTTTCACCATCACTGAAACAATTTGCGAAATCGTGACGATGGTGTGTAAAAATTCATCGTGGTGAACAAATAATGTATGACGCGTCTAACATACGGATTCATCAAGGTATTTGACGGAACAACTTAGCTAAAGGAAACAACAATCTATTACCAGTAGAAAGTCAACCTTGGCTTACGCATTAAGTTAACCAAATCTTAAGGTAAGAAGTGGGTAATATGGTTGTATCGTCGATACCTTGATCGGTAGGAACGCCGCGATCTATGCCGCGACGTGATCGTATCGACACGTTATTGAAGAAAGGGAGCAACATGAAGAAGCAGACGAAGAACAACTGGCTGTTCACCGGCATCGGTTTTCTGGCTGGCACCGCGGGCATCGCCGCAATCACCAGCGAGACCGCCAAGAGGGGCTACGTGCACGCCTTGGCTCAGGGTATGAAGTGCAAGAAGGGCTACCAGGACATGGTCGAGTCCGCCAAGGCCGAGTACGACGACATCGTTGCCCAGGCAACTTACATCAGCGTCTCCGAGGAAGAGGTCGAGGCCGCCAAGGCAGAGGCCGACGCCGAATAGTCGAAAGCGGGCGTGCGGGGCGGAAGGCCGTCAAGCACGCCCGCATTGTCTTTACCGTTGCTGCACGTGCGCCTTCTGGCGCGCTTTAAAACGGAAGAAGTTCGTTTCCAATGAAATATTCGATTGAAAAAGAATACCCGGGTCATCTTCGAGTGAAGCTTCATGGCCCAGTGCCTCAGGAAGATTTGGGCGCACTCGAGGCGGTTCTGAAGAAGAGCCCCGCGATTACCGATTTCCGCGTCTACCCGCGTATTGGTTCGCTGACCTTGGCCTATTCGCCAGAAACCGACGGCCGCAAGCGCGCGATGGCGTATCTTTGCGCCATCAACAAAGAGATGATCGATGCATCGCGCGAGGGTCATTCGATTTCCACGCGTTCCATGACGCAGAACCTTCTGCTTGATCTTGCGACCATGACGGGCGTCTATTTCATGCGGCGTCTGTTCTTGCCCGCTCCGATTTCATGGGCTTTGACCCTGTGGGGTTTCCGCACCTTCCTTGTTGATGCCCTGCGTTCTTTGGGCAAGGCCAGGCTTGACGTTCCCGTTCTTGACGCATCGGCTGTTGCCATGTCGCTTGTTCAGGGCGATAAGACCACTGCGGGCGAGACCATGTTCCTTTTGCATGTGGGCGAAACCCTTGAGGATTACACGCAGGCGCAGTCGGAAAGCGCCCTGATCGATGCCCTTATGGACCTTGCGGAGACCGCGCATAAGGTTGAGGGCGACGTCGAGTGCGAGGTCAGGGCAAGCGACTTGGCGAAGGGCGACGTCATCGTCGTTCGCATGGGTATGCCCATACCCGTTGACGGCGAGGTCGTTTCCGGGAACGCCATGGTCAATCAGGCGTCCTTTACGGGCGAATCCGCAGCGGTCAATCGTTCAGTCGGCGACAGCGTTTTCGCGGGCACTTCGGTTGAGGCCGGCGAGATCCTTGTTCGTGTCAGCAGCGATCCCGGCGAAACTCGTTTGCGATCCATCGTGTCGCTGGTGAAGAACGCCGATCAGTACCGTTCGCCTCGTCAGGCGCATCGCGAGGAGCTTGCGAACCGCATCGTTCCGTGGAACTTCCTGCTGGCCGGAATCGTTGCTTTGACGACGCGCGATATCGTGCGTACTTCTGCTGCGCTGATGGTTGACTACTCGTGCGGATTGAAGCTCACGGGGTCCATCGCCGTGCTTTCGGCCATGAGCCAGTCTGCAAAAGCCGGGTTCACGGTTAAGGGCTCGAAGTACTTCGATGCGGTCGAACAGGCCGATGCCATCGTCTTCGACAAGACCGGCACCCTAACCGAGGCGACGCCTCGGGTTTTGAAGGTGCTTTCGCTTGATGGCAGCTCCAAAGACGACATCTTGCGCTTTGCCGCGTGCCTCGAAGAGCATTTCCCGCATCCTGTTGCGCGCGCCGTGGTGAACGCCGCAGCCCAGGCAGGTTTGAACCACCGTGAGCGCCACGCCGAAGTGGAGTATGTCGTTGCCCATGGCATTGCCAGCTCGCTTGACGGAAAGCGTGTGGTGATCGGGTCTGAGCACTTCGTCGTCGAGGACGAGGGAGTCGTCATCACCGATGACCAAGCGGCTGTTATAAGGGATCAGGGCAACGGGATGTCGCCTTTGTACCTTGCGGTTGACGGGGCCCTGGTTGGCGTCATTTACATCGAAGATCCGATCAAGCCTTCTGCGGCTAAGGCCGTGAAAGAGCTGCGCGCCCTTGGCTTCAAGCGCTTGGTCATGCTCACGGGCGATCACGACCATACCGCTGAGCGCATCGCGAAGGAAGCGGGGCTCGACGAGTACCGCGCCAACATGCTTCCCGAAGACAAGCATGCATTCGTCAAGCAACTGAAAGATGAGGGGTACAACGTCATGATGGTGGGCGACGGCGTGAACGACGCTCCGGCGCTTGCCCTTGCTGATGTCGGCATCGCCATGGGGCAGGGAACGGCGGTTGCCAAGGAAGTCGCCGACATCACGCTGACGGACGGCGATCTTGCATCGTTGGTCACGTTGCGCAAGCTTTCGGTTGAGCTTTCGCATCGATTGGACAGCACGTTCAGAACCGTTCTGGGCTTGAACTCGCTGTTCCTTGCATTGGGAATCGCCGGCGCGATCACCCCGCAGACGTCGTCGCTTGCGCATAATGCTTCGACGATCGCCTTGTCGGCGGCATCGGGCAGAGGCTTCAACGTGGGATAGCCAAGCGTAGGATAGCCGAATTGTGGATATTGGGGCCTTGCTGGGATTAAGTGTTCTCAGCAGGGCCTTTTCGTATTAAACTAGACGGGTTTCTAATCACACATGCTTTGGCGACTCGATCCGCTAGTGGCCACCGGAAAAGGCTGCGGACTTCGGGGAAGACCCAAAGCAGAGGACTAACGAATGGAGAAATGAATATGGCGAAAGTCAGTATTCAGACCCTGCTCGATGCAGGCGCACACTTCGGTCATCAGACCCGTCGCTGGAACCCCAAGATGAAGCCCTACATCTTCGGCAACCGTGGTGACATCTACATCCTCGACCTGAAGCAGACCCTTCTCGGTCTCGACCAGGCCTACACCTTCGTCTCCGAGCTCACCAAGAACGGCGGCACCATTCTCTTCGTCGGCACCAAGAAGCAGGCTCAGGAAGCCGTTGCTGACGCTGCCAACCGTTGCGGCATGCCTTACGTCAACGCTCGCTGGCTCGGCGGCATGCTCACCAACTTCACCACCATCCGCTCCCGCGTGAAGCGCATGGAAGAGCTCGAGGCTATGGACGCTGACGGCCGCATGGCTCTCCTCCCCAAGAAGGAGCAGATCCTGCTGCACAAGGAGCTCGCCAAGCTGCAGACCAACCTCAACGGCATTCGCAACATGGCTAAGACCCCCGACGCCATCTTCGTCATCGACACCAACCGTGAGGGCATCGCCATCAACGAGGCTGAGCGCCTGAACATCCCGGTTGTCGGCACCCTCGACACCAACTGCGATCCCGACGACGTCGATTACGGCATCCCCGCAAACGACGACGCCATCCGTTCGGTCAAGCTGCTTGCCGACTTCATCGCCGACGCTGCTATCGCCGGCATCGGTGCCCCGGTTACCGCCGAGGAAATGGCCGCTGAGGCCCCCGCAGCTGAAGCTGCTGCTGAGTAGTTCAAATAACTGCATGAGCCCGCCTTCGGGCGGGCTTTTCGAAGGAAAGGAACACGCATGGCTAACATCACCGCTGCCATGGTTAAGGAACTTCGCGAGATGACCGGCGCTGGCATGATGGAGTGCAAGAAGGCTCTGGCCGAGGTCGAAGGCGATATGGAGAAGGCCATCGACGTTCTGCGTACCCGTGGCCTTGCTGCTGCTGCCAAGAAGGCCGGTCGCGCTACCAACGAGGGCACCGTCGCTGCTCTGCTGTCCGACGACGCCAAGTCCGGTGTCGTTCTCGAGCTCAACTGCGAGACCGACTTCGTTGGCATGAACGAGAAGTTCAAGGCTTACGCCGATCGCATGGCCAAGGTTGCTCTTGACAACAAGATCTCCGACGTCGAGGCCCTTAAGGCTGCTGCCGATGCTGACGGCGAGACCGTTGAGGCTATCCTCACCGACTGCGTCCATGTTATGGGCGAGAACACCACCCTCAAGCGCGTCCAGGTCGTCGAGTCCGGCGCTGTTGCTTCTTACATCCACATGGGTGGCAAAATCGGCGTTTTGGTTGAGTTCGAGGTTGAGGGCATCGACCCCGCTACCAACGAGTTCCAGGCTTATGGCCGCGACGTCGCTATGCAGGTTGCCGCTATCCCCGCCGTTGCCGCTAACCGCGAGCAGGTTCCTGCCGAGGTCATCGAGCACGAGATGAGCATCTACAAGGCTCAGGCCGCTGAGTCCGGCAAGCCCGAGGCCATTCAGGAGAAGATCGCTACTGGCCGTTTGGAGAAGTTCTACAAGGAGAACTGCCTCACCGAGCAGGAGTTCGTCAAGAATTCCGACCAGACCATCCAGCAGTACACCGATGCTACCGCCAAGCAGCTCGGCGGCACCATCAAGGTTGTCAACTTCGTGCGTTTCGCTCTGGGTGAGTAATTGCCCGCGGGCGCGAGTTCCTCGGAACGAGCGAGCCGCGTAGGCCAAGGCTTAAAGCCCGCGGCAGCCGAACGCGCTTCGTCGCCGAAGGAGCTTACGTGAAAGCTCCTGATAGCGACCAAGTCTTTCGAAGCGCAGCGACAGCTGCAAAAGCTTGCGGAGTTCCTCGGAACGAGCGAGCCGCGTAGGCCAAAGGGAAATTTTCCCCTTGCGAATCTATCGCGTAAACAGGAAGCCCGTCGGGTCAAACCGGCGGGCTTCTTCGTATAATGGAAGCATTGAAACGTACTGCAAACGACAACACTGCGGGGGTGGTTTCGATGTCTGAAGAGATCATCGTAGTTCGGGGTAATAACGCATTTTCCGGCGAGGTTCACGTAGCCGGTGCGAAGAATTCCGCGCTTAAATTGCTTGCTGCATCGCTTCTGGGTTGCGGCGAAAGCGTTATTCACAATGTTCCGCACATTTCGGACATTCAGGTTATGTCCGATGTTCTTTCCTGCTTGGGCGCTAAGATCCAGCGCGAGGGGCATACCGTTCGCATCGACACTTCGGGCGTCGACAAGCAGGAGGCTCCGTACGAGCTTGTTTCCAAGATGCGCGCCAGCATTTCGGTTCTAGGCCCGCTTGTCGGTCGTTTTGGTCGCGCAGTCGTGGCTATGCCGGGAGGCTGCCAAATCGGCGCCCGTAAGATCGACATGCACCTTGCCGGCCTTCAGGCCCTTGGTGTCACCTTCAAAACCGAGCACGGCTCGCTTCACGCTGAAACGCCCAACGGCCTTCATGGCAACCAGGTTTCACTTGACTTCCCAAGCGTCGGTGCCACCGAGAACCTTATGATGGCCGCCGTCGTGGCGCAGGGCAACACCGTCATCGAGAACGCTGCCCGCGAGCCCGAGATCGTCGATCTTGCCAATATACTCAACGAAATGGGCGCCAAGATCACCGGCGCCGGTACCTCTCTTATCGAGATCGAAGGCGTTGAGCTTTCGTCCATGCATCCGTGCGAGCACACCACGGTGGGTGACCGCATTGAAGCGGGCACGTTCCTTACGGGCGGCGCGCTTACCGGCGGTCCTGTTACCGTTCGCGGCGTCGATCCCGAGTATCTGCATATGGCCGTTATGAAGTTTCGCGCCATGGGCTGCACGGTCGAGACGGGCGATGATTGGCTGACCATTTCGCGTGACCAGCCTTTGAAGCCGGTCGATATCCAGACGCTTCCGCACCCTGGTTTTCCCACCGACCTTCAGGCGCAGTTCATGCTTCTTGCGTCTTTGGCCGAGGGTACTTCGGTCATCACCGAGAACATCTTCGAGAGCCGTTTCATGTTCGCCGCCGAGCTCAAACGCATGGGCGCCGACATCACCATCGATGGTCATCACGCCATCGTGCGCGGTGTCTCGCACCTTGAGGGCGCTCCCGTTTCCTCCACCGACTTGCGCGCCGGTGCCGCAATCGTTCTTGCGGGCGTGGTCGCCGACGGTGAGACCGATGTTCACAACATCGCGCATATCGACCGCGGTTACGAGGACTACGTGGGCAAGCTCTCCTCGCTTGGCGCCGATGTCCGTCGCGAGGTCAGGGACTAGCTTCATATGCCTCGAGATCAGCGTTACAGCCAGCAAAGGGGCAGCCAGCGCAGCTCCTCGCGCCCCAGTTCGCGTACGGGCTCGCGGGGAAGCCATGTGGGCGGTCAGCGAAGCGGTCGACCCGCCAGCCTCAACGCGAAGCAATCGCGCCGCACGTCGCGTCATGTAAGCGACAACATGGTGGGTACGCATGTGCGCCCTTCCGTTCAGGCGGGCGGTCGCAAGATGAATGCCTCCAGCGTGTCGTTCTCAAGCAGCCGCAAACGCAACCGCGCTGTTCGTGGCGAGGTTCAGGCGCTTGTTCCCAATACCGGCTCGCGCGAAGGCAAACGCGCCTACAATCAACGCGTTAACCAGCGTCAATATGCCAAGCAGATCCAGCATCGCTCACGCATGCGCAGCATCGCTTTGCTTGCTGTAGGCGTTCTGCTGATCGTCGGCTTGGCTGTTGGCGCCGGCGTCTTCACATACAACAACACGGTGGGCGGCAACACCGGTCTTGGCAAGTCCGATGCGAAGTCGGCTCTTACTGCCACGAAGGACAATAAGCCGTTCTACACGTTGATCTCGGTCGAGCTGGGATCAACATCGGCAACGTTGGATAACAACGGCCCCGATGTCATCTTCCTTACGCGTGTAGATGCTTCTTCGAAGGCGGTCACATTCGTTCCGATTCCGGCAAGTCTGCAGGTCACGTACGAAAGCGAGACCATGCAGCTGGCTGATGTGCAGCAGAAGGGCGACGCTGCGTTCATCAACGCCGTGAAAACCTTCGCCGACGTTGATATCGCGCATTATTTCAAGCTGGAAGAGGGCGATCTCGCTAAGCTGGTCGATCAGTTGGGTGGCGTTGACCTCAGCCTTTCGCAGGAAATCGACGACCCCAACGCGGGCGACATCTACATCCCCGCAGGCGATCAAACGCTGAACGGCCAGCAGTCCGTTGTGTTCCAGCGCGCAACCAACGTCAGCGGTGGTCTTGACGGGCAGCTGCAGAATCAGGTGAAGTTCGCGAGTGCCTTGCTCTCCAAGCTGTTCGACACCGGATCGCTCTCGTTTGCAAACGTGCTTTCGGACATCGCGCCGTATTTCAAGACGGACATGTCTTCGAACGATATCATCTCCCTGGTTGGATCGCTTTCCGATATGAAGGCGTCGGATTTCACCACGGTTTCGGTTCCGGGTTACGAGAAAACGCAGTCAAGCATCGCATCTGGTTCGACGACGTATTTCATCCCGTCTACCAGCTCGTGGAAGACCATCATGTCCGACCTTGACGAAGGCAACACCGAGGCGGGCACGTCCACTATCGAGACGGTCGATCCCGCAAGCTTCACCATCGAAGTGCGAAACGGCGCCTCTATCACCGGCGCCGCAACAGCCACCACCGAGAAGCTGACCAAGCTTGGCTTCAAGGTTGAGAAGTCGGGCAACGCCGATCAGCAGATTTACGAGCAAACCTTGGTTATTTACGACAAGGACAACGGCCTTGAGCGCGCTCAGACGGTTATCAACGCCCTTGGCGTTGGCCGCGCTGTGAAGGGTCAAGGCTATTACGAATACGACACCGATGTGCTGGTTATCTTGGGCGGCGACTACAAGCCCAGCAAGTAGCGTCTTGATTGGGATTTGTATGCGCGCCCGCCCCTGGTGTGACGCTGTGATAAAATCCACCTGATCAAAAATGCGAACAGAAGGAGAGATCATCGTGGTAGATAAATACGATGTTGCAGCGGTTCTGGACCTCGTCCGTCCTAGCCTGCTTGCCGATGGCGGCGACGTCAGGCTCGTTGACGTGTCCGAAGACGGTATCGTCACGGTCGAGCTTACCGGCGCCTGCCGTGGTTGCCCGCTGTCCGAGCTCACGCTTGCCAACGGTATCGAGCGTGTTCTGCGCGAGCGCGTCCCCGGCGTTGTGCGCGTCGTCCCCATGGTCGACGAGGACGCTGAGGAGTAATCTCGGTTTCGACAGAATCGAACCAAGCGCAAGGGCGGCCTTCGGGTCGCCCTTGTTCGTTTGCTGCATCTTCTTTTCCTTAAGCGCCTCTTGACCGATCCTTGGTCGATGGGCGACCTTCGGGTTCTCGTTCGGTGATACCATGCTGCAAAACAAGGAGGAACCTATGGCGAAATGTTGGGAAACGCGTGGATGCGATGAAGAGTGGCAGGGTCGCTGCCCTCATAACCTGGGCGACGACCTGTGTCCGTCGGACTGCATCAACACCAGTTGCGATCGACCGACGCATGTGGTTGCAACCGATTTCGAGCTGTTGCTCAATCCTGACCGCGATTACGATCGCGCACCGAAAGAGGTGTGTCGCTCGTGCGAGTTCTTCCTGAAGTACGGTCCCGACGTCAAAGATCGCAAAGAGACGGACAAGCTGTACGGTGGCGCTCGTTTTTTGTTCTAGCTTTTCTTGGCGCGCACGGCGGGAGCTGTGCGCGCTGGTATCATCCTTGTGGACGTGAGTGGTTTTCAACAGTTGCTCAAGATGAGGTTCGCCTGGTTTCGGGCGCTTTTCCAAGGATGACGAATGCTGAATCAGATCTATCAAAGCCTTGACCCGGTTGCCATCTCTTTCGGGCCGGTGTGCATCAGGTGGTATGCGCTTGCCTATTTGGCAGGCTTTCTTTTTGCGGGGATTCTCATTTGGCGCCTGTCGAAGCGCTGGCAGCTTAAATTCGACGAGGATTCGCTTTTGACCATCATCTTCTGCGTGATGGTCGGCGTTATCGTGGGCGCCCGCTTGGGGTATTGCCTCTTCTACGGAAACGGGCACTATTTGGCGCACCCGTTGGAGATCCTGATGCTTAATCAGGGTGGCATGAGCTTCCACGGCGGGCTGATCGGCGCGCTTCTTTCGGGCATCGCTGCAGCGAAGATGACTGGTATCCCGTACCTGACGCTGGCCGATATGGGTGTGGTTGCGGCTCCTATCGGCTTGTTCTTCGGTCGTTGCGCCAATTTCGTCAACGGCGAGCTATGGGGCGCGGTCACCGATGTTCCGTGGGGCGTCGTCTTCGGCGGCTCGGCGGGCATGCTGCCCCGTCATCCATCTCAGCTGTACGAAGCCTTGCTTGAGGGTGTGCTGCTGTTCATAGTGCTGTTCGCGTTGTCGCGCAAGAAGCCGCCGTTTCCGCGCGGCACGCACGTGGGCGTGTTCCTTATCCTGTACGGACTGTGCAGGTTCCTGATCGAGTTCGTCCGCCAGCCCGACATTCAGCTGGGCTACCTTTTAGGGACGAATTGGCTGACGATGGGGCAGGTGCTCTCGTTGCCTTTGATCGCTGTCGGCATTGGCGTGCTTGCCTTTGCGTTGACGAAGAAGCTGCCGCAGCAAGGGCTGCCTGAGTAAACAACCAAGCGAAGCGACTCTGATAGCAAGTAGGGCCCGCCTCAATGAGGCGGGCCCTGAGCGTTCGCGGATGCTTTCGCGACCGGTTAGTGCTTCATACCTTCGCGTGCTGAAACGACCCACGAAGAAGGCGTTCAGCGGGATGACGACTGCTTCAACCAAAGAATAGGTGCTGGTCAGCCACTGCGCCGTGGTGGCGTCTACTCCGGTGTCGCGCATGATGTGCGGTAATGCCGGAGACAACAACGTTGCGTTGAGGATCACCAGGATTGCTCTCGAGAGCAAAACGGCAACCATGATCTTCTGATTCCTATCCAAATTCAAGAAATCGATTGTAATTCTTTGGACCCGCAGGTGTTGCTGGAAACGGACTGGTGTCATGTTGCCTTACTGTAAACATACCCAACTGAAAAATAAGCCACATATGAGGATAAATGGACTATACTAAAGAAGAAACAAGGGCCTTGCTTTAGCAAGGCGGAATGAGGCAGTGTTTTAGGAGGTAGATCGTATGGCCGAGGTCAAGCGTCATGATTGGGGACTTATCGTATCGGGTGTTCTTCTTGTAGTCCTTGCTTGTCTGATCACGGCATTCCCGGGTCTTACGATGGCGATGATAACCACCATTGTCGGCATTGGCTTCATCATCGCTGGCGTGTTCTCGATGGTGGGTTACACGCGTTTCGCGCGCTTCGCCCGTCCTTCGGGTTGGATGATCGCTTACGGCGTGCTCGATCTCATTTTGGGCATGATGTTCGTGCTGCAGCCGGTGCTTCTGGCCGATGTGATCTCGTGGATGGTTGGCTTCTTCGTGCTGGCGTTCGGCATTTTCGAGCTTGTTGCCGCAGTTAAGCTTCACGCAGTCGGTTTGGGCCTGTGGGGTTGGATGATCTTCTCGGGTATCGTCGATATCCTGTGCGGCGTGATCTTCTTCGTGTGGCCCGCGATGCTCGCCATCTTCCTCGCCGTGTTCGTGATCATGCGCGGTCTGTCGCTTATCGTGTACGGCTGGAAGGTTGATACGATCATTCTTTAGAAGCCGCTTGCCTCGAAAGCGTGAATCGTTTAGAAGATGCCCGTCAAATCGCCGATAACGCGGATGAAGAAGACAGCCAAAACGGTGATCATAACGGGTTTCACGATCTTGGAGCCGCCCTTGTCGAACGACTTCGAACCCAGGTAGTTGCCGGCGATGTTGAACGCGCCTGCAAGAAGACCCAAGGGGATCAGGGCGGTTCCGTTTACCAAAAACACGATGAGCGCCGAGGTGTTCGTGGTCATGTTGATTGCCTTCGTGGTGCCGTTCGCGCGTGTCAGGTTCATATGCGCGAACGCGGTTAGGGCAAGCAGCAGGAACGTGCCTGTACCCGGCCCGTAGAAGCCGTCGTATACGCCCACCACAAGTGAGATTCCCATACCGATAAGGATCATCTTATTCATGGGGGGCTCTTCGCCTTCGGCTTTGAAGGCTTTGTCGCGCATGACGTAGGCCGCGATGAGCGGCAGGATGACCAGCATGGCAACCTTCAAATAAAAGTCGCTGATCAGAAGGGTAAGCTGTGCGCCGGCGGTGCTTCCGATGAAGGCTGCGGGAATGCAAGGCAGGGCGATTTTCCAGGGGATGTAGCCGTTTTTAGCGAAGCGGAATGTGGTCAAGCCCGTTCCCATGCAGGCGCTGAGCTTGTTGGTGGCGATGGCCGTGTGCGCCGGAAGGCCCGCGATCATGTAGGCTGGCAGCGAGATCAAGCCGCCACCGCCTGCGATGGCGTCGATAAAGCCCGCAATGAAGACGAGCGGTAAGATGATCAGGCATTGCATGGGGTCGAAAGGCATGGGCTGGCTCCGGTTGCGGGTTTCGGTTCTTGCGCATGGTCTGGCGACTGCCCGAAGACGAGTGCCAGAGCTTGATTTGCGCAAGGGTGAATTCTACCGCGCCGTATGCGGCGTAGTGGGGCGATCGCTGCGATTCCATCGTTTGACGCTGGTATACTTCCGTTTCGAAAGCGAGGTGCGCCCATGCCCAGCGTGAACGACTTGGTCGATGTTGCAGAATCTTTAGATAAGCGCCGTGTTGTTGTCTTGCAGGACAGCTGCGTGGCCGTGCGCAACAGGAACGCCCATTGCAGGGCGTGTGTCGAAGCCTGTCCGAATGACGCGATATCGGTCGATCGAAACAAAATCAAATTGGCTACGACCCGCTGTGTCGATTGCGGGCTGTGCGTGGCGGCGTGCCCAACCGAGGCGATCCGTGCCATCGAGCCCACGGCTTCGCAGCTTGCCCAGCAACTTGCGGTCGTGCGCGAGGCGAACGACGGGGTTGCCGCAGTGGCATGTGCGCGCATGGCTGCGCGTCAGGTTGCCGATCCTGGCAAGTTCGCTGAAGTTCCTTGCTTCGGGCGTTTGGCGGCGGTTGACCTGCTTTCTCCGATTGCCGATGGTGCCACGGGGGTGCTGTTGATCGATGGCGGTTGCTCGTCGTGCAAATACGGGTTCGTGAGCGAGACGGTCGATGCTGCGGTTGACTCTGCCAACCAGGTGCTTGCTGCAGGCGGGCTTGAGGCGCGCGTTTCGCGCGTAAGCGAGTTCCCCGAAGCGATGCTTGTTTCCGAAACCGAAGGCGTGTTCGGTTCGACCAGGCGAGGGTTCCTTGCCGACACGATGCGCTCGGCGCGCGACATCGCCGCCACGGCGGCGGATACGGCCATCAAGAAGGAACTCGGCATTGGCGAGAGCGACAATATCGGTCGCCGCTTGTATGTTTCTGACGAAGGCACGCTGCCGAACATTCCCGTTCCCGGGCACGAATCTGCGCTGAATGCGTTGTATGCGATTGTGGGGGAGGCAGATTTTCAGGGCGATGCGTCTGACGCGGGCGAAGGTGGTCCGGCGATAGTCGACCTGCCGTTCTTCGGCGCCGTCGACATCGACGTCAACAAATGCAACGCCTGCGGGATGTGCGCGGTGTTCTGCCCGACCTCGGCGATAAAGCGCCCGCCTTCAAGCGACGAGTTCTCGGCGCGGTCGAACGTGCTTGAGTTCAGCGCCAGTGATTGCGTGCAATGCGGCTTGTGCCAAGACGTCTGCTGGAAGAAAAGCATTACACTTCGCGCGCCCATTACGGCCGACGAGCTGTTTTCGTTCGAGCCCCGTATTATCCGCTTGAGGTAACGGGCGGCTTCATTCGCCGGCGTTCTGGGGCGCGCGTCATGCGGGCGCGCGTTTGCGGGTGCGCTTTGGTGCCGCGCGTCATGCGATTGTGCAAGAGCAGCCGTTCGCGGCTTCTGGGTGGCTATTGTTTCCATTTTCGCAACTTCGCTTGAGCTTGCGAGCCTGTATGTTATACTCGCAATCGCTTTAGCACTCTAAAGTGCTTTAGTGAATCGATAGAAGTTCGAGCACGGGTTGACCGCCGCGCAAGGCGCCGCCCGGCAAGAAGGAGACAACATGAAGAAGTTCAAGCTCTTGGCTGCTGTTGCAACCACGCTGGCCTTGGCTGCGTTTACACTTGCCGGCTGCGGCTCGCAGGCTTCCTCCAGCGCATCCGCTAGCGCTCAGGGAAGCTCTTCCGCCAGCTCGTATGCAACCAAAACCCTCATCGTCGGTTTCGACTCCGCTTACCCGCCGTACGGCTTCGTCGGCGACGACGGCAACTATACCGGCTTCGATCTTGACCTTGCCAAGGAAGTCGCCGACCGCAACGGTTGGGACTTCAAGGCCGACCCCATCGACTGGGACGCTAAGGACGCCCTGCTCAACGCCGGCAACATCAACTGCATTTGGAACGGCTTCACCATGGAAGGCCGCGAGGGCGACTACACCTTTTCCGAGCCGTACATGCTCAACGAGCAGGTTGTCGTGGTGAAGAAGGGCAGCAACATCGCTTCGCTTGCCGACCTTTCCGGCAAAACTGTCATGACCCAGGTCGACTCAGCTGCTCTTTCTGTTCTTGAGGATCCCGAGGGCAAGGCCGAGCTTGCAGCTACCTTCGCCGGCGGCGCTGCCCAGACCATCGGCGACTACAACAACGCCTTCATGCAGCTTGATTCCGGCATGGTCGACGCCGTTGCATGCGACCTGTCCATCGCTCAGTACCAGATCGCTCAGACCGGCGACAAGTACGTTCAGCTTGACGAGAGTCTTTCCAAGGAGCACTACGCCGTCGGTTTCAAGAAGGGCGACACCGAGCTTGCCAACACCGTCACCGAGACCTTGAAGGCAATGTACGAGGACGGCACTATCCAGAAGCTTTGCGAGAAGTACGCCGACTACGGTCTGTCCTTCGACAATTGGATCTTGAAGTAGCACTCACTTGGTCGTTTGGTCGACCAACATCGTGGAATGACACGCGCACCTCCTGCCGCAAGGCGGGAGGTGTTTGCGCGTGAAAGGGAAGTAACGAGGCGTTTCGGAAAGCACCAAGCTTGGCATCTGTCTCCTGTGCGGGCTTCGTTTCCCGAAGCGTCATCGAAAAGGAAGGAACGACGTGGATTTATCGATTATGTTCGGCCTGCTTGGCCAGGGCCTTATTCTGACGGCGCAGATCTTCGTGATCACGCTGGTTGGCTCGCTGCCCTTGGGCGTGGTCATCGCGCTTTGCCGCATGAGCAAGTTCAAGCCGTTGTCGTGGCTTGCCAGCATCTACATCTCGTTCATGCGCGGCACGCCGCTTATGCTTCAGTTGATGGCTCTATGCTTTGGTCCATACTACCTGTTCCATATGCAGCTTGGCACCGATTGGAAGTTCTGGGCATGCGGCATCGGCTTCATCCTTAATTATGCCGCGTATTTCGCCGAGATCTACCGCAGCGGCATTCAGTCCATTCCGCGCGGCCAGTACGAGGCTGCCGAGGTTCTTGGCTACACGCGTTCGCAAACGTTCTTCAAGATCGTGCTGCCCCAGGTTGCCAAGCGCGTCCTTCCCGCAATGGGTAACGAGATCATCACGCTGGTCAAGGACACCTCGCTTGCGTTCGTCCTTGGCATCATGGAGATGTTCACCCAGGCTAAGGCCATCGCTGCCTCGCAGGTCAGTATGCTTCCGTACGTCATCGCCGCTGGTATTTACTGGATCATCAACATCGTGATCGAGTTCATCCTGAGCCGCGTCGAGAAGCGCATGAATTACTACCACGACTAATCTTGCTACTGACTGTTTGACCCAAGGAGCATTCCCATGTCGGAAAACCCGCAAAACGAAACCGTGCAGACGCTTGTCCAGCTGTCGCACGCGAAGAAAAGCTTCGGCAATACGAAAGTTCTGAAGGACATCTCGCTGTCGGTGAACAAGGGCGAGGTTCTTTCCATCATCGGCCCGTCGGGCGGTGGCAAGTCAACGCTTCTGCGCTGCTGCACGTTGCTTGAGACGCTCGATTCGGGCTCGCTGTCGTTCGGCGATATCCAGGTTGCGCAGGACAAGGACGGCAAGTCCGTCTACGCGTCGAAGGACACGCTTCGCGCAGCGCGCCAGAAGTTCGGTTTGGTGTTCCAGAACTTCAACCTGTTCCCGCACTATACGGTGATGAAAAACATCGTCGATGCGCCTATCAACGTGCAGAAGGTTCCCAAAGAGCAGGCGTACGAAACCGCTCGTGCGCTGCTTGAGAAGATGGGCCTTTCGGGCAAGGAGAACATGGTTCCCTGCGAGCTTTCCGGCGGTCAGCAGCAACGCGTGGCCATTGCCCGTGCGTTGGCGCTGAACCCCGATGTGCTGTTCTTCGACGAGCCTACCAGCGCTCTTGACCCCGAGCTTACCAAAGGCGTCCTGCGCGTCATCCGCCAGCTCGCTGACGAGCATATGACCATGGTCATCGTCACGCACGAGATGGCGTTCGCTCGCGATGTTGCTGACACAGCCGTGTTCATGGATGGCGGCGTCATCGTCGAGCAGGGTCCTGCCGCCGAGGTCATCGGAAACCCTCAACATGAGCGCACCAAGGCGTTTCTTAGGGGCGATTCGCAGGCCGAGTAAGAGGCTTCGCGCTAGTTCTGGTTGGGCAGGCGCTCCATCAAGGTTTCGCGCAGGTCCTCGCCAGGCATTTCAATGGTTTTGATCTGCTTGAAGCCAACGTGCTCGTACAGCGAGATCAGGCTGTCAGAGTAGGTTTCCAAATAGCAAGGGACGTTGTGCTCGTCCGCGTATGCGAAGAACGGCTCGATCAAGCGGCGGAAGGCACCCGTGCCGCGTGCGTTCTTGTCGACGCCGATCACGTAGAAGTGGATGAAGTCGTCGTAGCCGGTTTCCTTTGCGCGGCCGGCTTCCCAGTCGAAGTCGGAGACGGGCTCAAGGCGCTTGAAGGCCTCGGAGTACGCAGAGGCTTCCTTGGGCGTCATGAAGTCGCGTGCCATTTGGGCGTGCGCCTCGTCCTCGACGGCAGCCCAACTTACGCCGTTCAGGTCGCTTTTCAGGTAGGCGCCGGTGCAGGCGGCAAGGTCGGGCGTGGCGTAGCAGGCGGGGTAGGGCGTGCCGTACGTGAACTCCAAACGCATGATCTCGCGCGAAAGCTCGAGCTTGCGCTCGTCGCTGACGTTTTCGCCCAAAGCGTCGAGGGTGGCGCGCGTCCAGTTCTCCTCCATGAAGCTTTCGCCCATCATGTAAGAAAGCTTCTCGATTGTCTTGACGTCTTCTGCGCCAGGTGCGATAAGTCCCTCGATCTTCATGTTCTTGCTCCTGTTCGGTTGGTGGGTTTTCCTCCTGAAGCACCATACCATCACTCATTGTGCAACCTGTGGGCATTCGATGCGCCAGTGTTACGCGAAGATGACGATTCGATTCGATTCAGCGACTTTTCAGATGCTGGTGATATGTTTGCGAAGTCGGACAGACAAAACCATTCGAAGCGTCGGTCGCATGCGCGCGCAAGCGCATAACTCGGCGTGCGACGCGATGCTTCGAGTGAACCCAAAGCAAATGTGGGGCTTGGTTTGATCCGTCTCGTTTCAATCAAGGAGTGGTTTTCATGGTCGATGGTTTCGGCGGTCAGCAGCCCGGTACACCCGAGCCCCCGAAGGAATACAGGGGTTCTTCCACGCCGTATACTCAGCGCAGCTCTTCGGGAAGCGCTTCTTCCCATTCTTCGCACGGCGCCAAGGAAGCCAGCACCGCGAAAACCTTCTTCACGGCGTTTCTGGGCGCTTTGCTTGCATGCATTCTGGCATTCGCCGGCTTCACGGCGTTTGGCGCGCTGGGCAGCTCGAAGGCATCTGGCACGTCGGGTTCTTCCGTCACGCTGGGAAGCCAGTCGCCTTCGACCATCAACGTTTCGGGCGAGGATTCCTCGTTGGCCGAGACGGTTGCCTCGAAGGCGCTCCCGTCCGTTGTGTGCATTTATGTGTACACCAGCCAGTCCAGCTCGTATGGCTACTTCGGCGTGTCGAACGATACCGATCTTTCGCAGTCATCGCTGGGCTCGGGCATCGTCCTTACCGAGGACGGCTACGTGCTTACCAACTATCACGTCGTTGAGGGTAGCGAAGCGCTTAAGGTGAACGCGGGAGGTCAGGAATACGACGCCGAGGTCGTGGGCACCGACGCTTCAAGTGACCTTGCCGTCATCAAGTTGAAGGACGCTTCGGGCCTGACCCCTGCCGATATCGGCGATTCCGACGATCTGAACGTTGGCCAGTGGGTCATGACCATCGGCAGCCCCTTCGGCCTTGAGCAGTCGGTGGCAACGGGCGTTGTGTCGGCCACCAGTCGCTCCGAGATCATCGACAATTCCAGCTCCTATAACGGCAGCTCGCAGGGCGGCTCGTCCATCACCATTTATCCGAACATGATCCAAACCGATGCGGCCATCAACCCCGGTAACTCCGGCGGTGCGCTTGTCGATAAGAACGGCAAGGTCATCGGCGTCAACACGCTGATCACTTCCTACTCGGGCAACTATTCGGGCGTTGGGTTCGCCATCCCCGTCAACTACGCTATCGCCATCGCGCAGCAGATCATCGCAGGCGAGACCCCCGGCCATGCGCAGCTCGGCGTAAGCCTGTCCACGGTCAATTCCGCCAATGCCCAGCGTTACGGCCTGGCGGTTTCGGAAGGCGCGTACGTTTCGGCGGTAAGCGCTGGTTCGGGCGCCGATGAGGCCGGCATCGAAGTTGGCGACATCATCGTTTCGTTCAACGGCAAGAAAATCTCGTCTGCCAGCGATTTGATGGTCGCAGTCCGCGAATGCTCCATCGACGACACGGTTGACGTGAAAGTCAACCGCGACGGCGCCGAGAAGACGTTCAGCGTGAAGTTGGGGTCGGACGCTTCCAGTTCAAAGGCCGCTTCGACCACTCAAAATTCCAGCGGCAGCTCTAATTCGCAGTCGAACAGGGGCCAAGGATCTCTTTGGGGTTTTCTGAACCAGTGATCGTCTGACGTTTGGTCTGACTTCTTTTTCGGTTAAGATGAACTGTTAGATAGCGAAGCCTACTGCCGAAAGGAAGAAAGAAATGGCCGGCGATTACAAGTACAAACGCGTCCTGTTGAAGTTGTCTGGCGAGGCGCTTGCGGGCGACTTGGGATACGGCATCGACCCGAAAGTCGTCGACGATCTTGCCGAGCAGATCGGCGAGGTTGTGCATGACGGCGTGCAGATCGCAATCGTTGTCGGCGGCGGCAACATCTTCCGCGGCGTTTCCGGTGCAACCGAGGGCATGGATCGCGCTCAGGCCGACTATATCGGCATGCTTGCCACGGTCATGAACGCCTTGGCCCTGCAGGATTCTTTCGAGCGTCACGGCGTTTACAGCCGCGTTCAAAGCGCCATCAACATGCAGGAAGTCTCTGAGCCCTATATCCGTCGTCGCGCGGTGCGCCACCTTGAGAAGGGCCGTGTGGTTATTCTGGCAGCCGGCACCGGCAACCCGTACTTCACCACCGATACCACCGCAGCTCTGCGTGCATGCGAGCTTGACGTCGACTGCCTGATGAAGGCCACCAAGGTCGACGGCGTTTATGACAGCGACCCCGCCAAGAACCCCGATGCGAAGCGTTTCGACAAGATCTCCTACATGGAGGTTTTGAACCGCGGTCTCCACGTCATGGACTCCACGGCCACCTCGCTGTGCATGGACAACGACATGCCCATGATCGTCTTCGACCTCACGCAGAAGGGCAACATCGCCCGCGCATTGAAGGGCGAGCCGGTCGGCACCACCGTCGAGTAAACGCGCCTATTCGGATAGCTAAAAGGAGCAAGAAATGACCATCGAGGAAATCCAGCTGGCTGCAGAAGAGCGCATGGAAGGCGTCATCCGCCAGCTTACCGGCAGCTTTGCCGACGTTCGCACTGGCCGTGCGAACGCAACCATTCTGGACAAGGTCAAGGTTGAGTACTATGGCGTTCCCACGCCCGTCAACCAGATCGCCGGCGTCAAGGCCCCCGATGCCCATATGCTGGTCATCGAGCCCTGGGACAAAACCGTTCTTGGTGCCATTGAGCGCGCCATCATCGAAAGCAATCTGGGCGTCATGCCCAACAACGACGGCATGGTCATCCGCTTGCCCTTCCCGGCTCTTACCGAGGAGCGTCGTCGCGAGCTGGTAAAGCAGTGCAAGATGTACGCCGAGGAAGCACGCGTTGCCGTCCGCAACGCTCGCCGCGATGCCAACACGGCAATCGAGAAGGCAAAGAAGGAAGACAGCCTGCCCGAGGACGAGGCAAAGCGCGCCGAAGCCGACATTCAGAAGATCACCGACAAGTACATCGCTCAGGTCGATGCAACCTTCAAGAAGAAGGAAGAGGAGGTCATGGCCATCTAAGGGTGGCCATCCCTCTTTTATTGCCGCGCCAGCAATTGCAGGCGCGGCAACGCGTGGACACAACTTTGCGAGGTAGGTGTTTATGAACAAGCCTCTGGACTACATATTCCCGAATCTGCCTGAGGGTTTGGACGCATCCGCGCTCGACCCGAACCGCATCCCCCAGCATGTCGCCGTTATCATGGACGGAAACGGCCGCTGGGCGAAGAAGCGTGCCCTCAACAGGCTTAACGGGCACAAGGCCGGCATCGAGGCCGTGCGCGAGACCATTCGTTGCGCGTCCGACCTTGGCGTCCGCTACCTGACCATCTACTCGTTCTCCACCGAGAATTGGAAGCGTCCCCAGGACGAGGTCATCGGTCTTATGAACCTGTTTGCCAAGACCATGCTCGCCGAGGTCGATGGCTTGAATGACGAGAACGTTCGCGTTATGACCATCGGCAACCTTGACGCCCTGCCTGAAAAAACGCGCGATGCGTTCGCTGAGGCATGGGAGAAAACCAAGGACAACACCGGCATGACGCTTCTGGTTGCCGTGAATTACGGCGGTCGTGACGAGATCCTTGACGCTGTTCGCGCTGTCGCCGCCGAGGCTTCTGCGCGTACCGCCGCGGGTCTTCCCGAGGTCGAGATCACCGAAGCCGACATCGAGCGTCATCTTCATACGGCTGGTATTCCCGACCCCGATTTGGTCATCCGCACGTCGGGCGAGATGCGCATCTCCAACTTCCTTTTGTGGCAGATCGCGTACTCCGAGTTCGTCGTGTCCGATGTCCTCTGGCCCGACTTCGATCGCTATGAGTTCTTGCGCGCTTTGCTTGAGTTCCAAGGCCGCAACCGTCGTTTCGGGGCGGTGGAATAGTGTCTGAAGAGGTTCTTGACGAACAGGCAGGCGCCTCTGCGCCCGATTTGGCGCATGGGTTGTCGGATGGACATGTGACCGAAGCGAACGCCGACGCTCAGACGGGCAACCAAGATGGGGAAGGGGCTTCCGCCCACGACGACGTTGCCAAGCAGTCCCGCTCCGAGCGAGCGGCCGAGCGTATGAGCGCGCCGTACGACGGCGAAGCGGCCCGCGAGAAGCGCACTGCGCGCAAACAGCGCATGAAGGATTTTGCGTCTCGCAAAACCCCTGAGAAGTTCAAGAACCCCAGCGGGCTTCAGGTTCGTTTGCGCACGGGCGTGGTCTACGTCAGCTTAAGCGTTCTGTTCATCATGGCCAGTCGCTGGACCACGCTCATTTTGGTGACGCTTACCGCTGCTGTTTGCGCGGGCGAGTTCTATTACATGTTGCGATCCGACGCCAAGCTTCCCAACGAAACCATCGGCGTCATCGCCGCAATGTGCTACCCCGTCTCGGCGTTCTTCCTGGGGCTTCACGGATTGATGTACGTCACCGTCGCCCTGATGATCGCGCTTACCGTGTGGTATGTCTTCTGGCTGCCCGCACGCATTGCGGATGTTGGCATCAGCCTGTTCGGCGCGGTGTACGTGGGCATGCAGCTTTCTGCGCTTATCCTTATTCGCGAGTCCATGCCCGGTGTTTGGGGCGGCCTTTTCTTGTTGGTGCTGTTCTTCGGCATCTGGATGAACGACGCGTTCGCGTATCTTGTGGGAAGCAAATTCGGCCGTCATAAGCTTGCGCCCAAGATCAGCCCAAAGAAAAGCTGGGAAGGTTTCTTTGCCGGCCTTGTTGCATCTATGGCTGCATGGTGCCTGACGCTGCTTATCCCTCATATGGATATCAATATTTATCAGGCGCTTTTGTACGGCCTTATTTGCGGTATAGCGGGCGTCTTCGGCGACTTGTGCGAAAGCCGTATCAAGCGCGGCACCGGCTTCAAGGATTCCGGCACCATCATGCCCGGTCATGGCGGCCTGTTCGATAGGTGCGACTCCCTTATCACCACCGCGGTTGTGGCTGCGGTCCTGCTTTTCGGCACCGGCTGCCTCACGCTGCCGCTGTAAACCAGACGATTTCTGCTATTTCGATCTCGGCTTTTGCCGTCGAAGGAGTGGTTGGCATGGATCTTTCATCCCGTTACCCGAGGCGCGTTGTCGTTCTTGGATCCACCGGTTCCATCGGAACGCAAACCATCGACGTCGCCAGGCGTCATCCCGATAAGATCAAGGTGGTTGCGCTTGCCGCGGGTGGTCGCCGTGTGGTCGAGTTGTTTGATCAGGTTCGCGAGTTCGATGTCGACAAGGTTGCTATCGCAAGTGCCCCCAAGGACGGCATCGATTCGCTTGATGTGCCTGTGCTGAAGGACGGCCGCAAGCCTGACATCGAATTCGGCCCCGATGCTATTCGCCAGTTGGTTCACCTGCCCGAGGTTGACGTTGTGGTCAACTCGCTCGTGGGCGCTGCCGGCCTTCGCGCTAGCTACGAGGCGCTTAAGGCGGGGAAGGTGCTTGCTCTGGCCAACAAGGAGTCGCTGGTCGTTGGCGGCGACTTGATCATGCCGCTTGCGCAAGAGCCCGGCAAGCTCATGCCCATCGATTCCGAGCATGGTGCCATTTACCAGTGCCTTATTGGCGAGGACCCGCGCGAGGTTTCCCGTTTGTGGGTTACCGCATCGGGTGGCCCGTTCCGCGGCAAGAAGCGCGCCGACCTTAGGGGCATTACGCCCGAACAGGCTTTGAAGCACCCCACGTGGAACATGGGCGCGAAGATCTCCATCGACTCGTCCACGCTTATGAACAAGGGCCTCGAGGTTATCGAGGCGCATCATCTGTTCAACATGGATTACGATCGCATTAGCGTGGTGGTGCAGCCTCAAAGCGCCATCCATTCCATGGTCGAGTTCACGGACGGCAGCGTGAAGGCGCATCTGGGCACCACCGACATGCGCATTCCCATTCAGTATGCGCTTTCATGGCCCGAACGTTGGGAAGCTCCAGTGGCGCCCCTTGATTTCACGCAGCTTGGTTCGCTTCAGTTCGAGGCTCCCGATACCGACACGTTCCGTTGCCTTGCCCTTGCGCGCGAGGCCGGAAAGACCGGCGGCACGCTTCCTTGCGTCATGAACGCGGCGAACGAGATCGCCGTGGCGGCCTTCCTAGCCAAGGAAGGCTCGTATCTGGGCATTGCGGAGTGCGTCGAAGCCGTTATGCAGGCTCATCAGGTTCAGAAAGTTGAAAGCGTCGACCAGCTTGAGGAAGTGGACGCCTGGGCGCGCGACATGGCGCGAAAGAGCATTCGCTAGGGATTGGTTCTCGTGTTGGGCTTCCGATTCTGCGATCGCCGAAATGCAGCACACTCCATAGCCGGAGTGTTGCTGTCACCCGTGCCGGGAATCTTACCTGCAGTGGTTTTTTCTTTCCAGCAGGCTTTGTGGTTCTGGTAGACAGCGTCGGAATAAGTCCAGTTTGCTACACCGTATTCTTCTTGCGTACGTACCGAAACGCTACCGACAGCGCTTATGCCGTCCCTCGTTTTCCCGCGACGTTAATCGCAAGGTTGCCCAAACCTGAAAACTCGACTGGCATCTATGAATTAGCACTTTGTTAAAAAAGCAATAATATGTGCGCAGCCCTTGCAAAAAAGTGGAGTAATACTAGGCTCATTTTCCGTATTAATAATGCCTGCATGGGGGTGCCCCCCCCCATCAAAGAAATGCGGACACAATTGCAAGGGGGAAAGCCGTGAGCAAGCATGAAGAGTCCTGGAAGAGTAGCGGGCGCAAAACAGCTCGCATCGTGCTAACGATTTTGCTGGCGCTTTGCCTCGTTGGGATCGGCGCGTTGGCGGCCTGGCACTTTCTCGCACCCAAGGCGGACGCCGGCGCCACCGTCACCTCCTACGATGGCATGTCTGACGATGAGATCCGGGCCGAGCTCGACCGCCAGGTTGAGGCGAGCCGCATGACCATCTCTGTGGCCGCCAAGCCGCAGCTGCAAAACGGCCGCGTCCGCGTAAACGTGGTAAACGCGCAGGATTCGCGCTTTGGCCAGCTCTTCACCCTCGAGCAGGACGGCAAGGTCCTCTATGAGTCGGGCGTCGTGGACCCGGGCAAGACCGTCGAATGGGTCGACGCCAAGGATGCTCATGCCGGCGAGGCAACCATCACCGTGAGCGCAGCGGACACCAAGACGGGGAAGGCCACCGGCAACCCGCAGTCCGTGACGGTGGAGATCGTCGAATAGCGCTTATCGAGCGGATGACCGGGGAACTCGCCACAACGGAATCCGCAAACTAGCACCCACGCTATATGCTGTCGAGCCCAAAGGGGGAGGGACGATGCATATCAGAAGGCACGCCGCGGCAATTGCCGCTGGCATATCGCTTGTCACGGCGGCGCTCGCGCTCTGCCCAGCCACCGCCGTCGCGGCCTAGAACTCCATTACTCCATTCGGGAATCCGCGGGCATGCGCCCGCGTTCCATAGCAAAGGCAGGAAGCCAGCAGAAAGGAAGAACCATGTCCATTAAAAACCGTACCTTTGCCGTCGTATGCGGCCTCGCGCTCGCAACGACCGCCATCGCGCCCGCCGCAGCGTTTGCCGTCGGTAACACCGGCTCGACCAATGTCACCGTCCAGGCCGAGAAAGACGCCGACGGCGTCGACCAGCTCGCCTTCGATGTCCCCACGGTAATCCCGTTTGCCGCCAAGGCCGATGGCACCCTTGTCGGCCCCTCCGCCGATACGACCAAGATCGTCAACAAGTCCGTCTTCCCCATCCACGTGACCGGCATGTCGACCTCCGCTGAGGGCACGGGTTGGAGCCTCGTCGCCGACGCCTCGAGCTCCTCTGAGACCAACGCGCTGTCCTTCGAGCTCAACGGCGTCTCCGCCGCCACCCCCGCTGACCTCTCCACCAGCGCCTCTTGGAACATGGGCTATGCAGGTTCCGACACAGACTCTGTAGCCATCACCTCTACGGGCAAGGTTGCGCACGTGACTAAGGACCTCTCCTCTGCCCAGAAGGCCGCGACCGTCACCTGGACGCTCGCCGCTGGCTCTGCGAGGTAGTGAGAAGACCATGGGTACCAAACACGCCATAGCCGCTGCGGCTTTGGTCGGGGCCCTGACACTCTGCCCGGCGCCCGCGCTCGCGCAGGCGTCCGACACGGGCACGACCGAGGTCACCGTCGTCGCCGGCCCCGGCTGGGGCCAGACCGAAGACTCGGGCACCGCGAAGCCGGCTGGTAGCCGCATGGCGCAGACGGGCGACCCCGCAGCTTGGGCGCCGTTCCTGCTGGCCGGCGCCGCCGCGTGTGCGGCAGGCCTCGCTGCGACCTCGCGCGAGCACAAGGAGACACACGATGACCAGGAATAGGCTCCTCGGCGCCGTCGCCGCCGCGCTCACGCTCGTGGCTGCGCTCGCCGCTGCGCCCTCCACTGCCTTCGCGGCGGAGGGTCAGGTCGACGTGTCCGTCCCCACGACCGTCCCCTGCGTCGTCAAGCACGACGGCACCGTCATCACGCCCTCGAGCTGGGAGATGAAGAACGTGGGCTCCGAGGATGTCTCTCTGGGCGCGGTCTCCGTCATCCCGAGCGACGAGAAGATCAGCCTCTCCGCCAGTTACTCGGTGGGCGGCGCCAAGTCCCCGTGGTTCTCCTACCAGAACGGCTCTTTCACGCAGGCCAAGACCGGCGAGACGCTCGCCCCGGGCGCAAGCGTCTCCGTCGACTGGTCCGTGGGCAAGCTCGACGCGACCGCCAACGCCTCCACGCTCGAGGCCGCCGCGAACGGAACCTTCGCACTCGCCAAGGTCGACTTCACCTTCGGGCAGAAGAAGGCCTTCGCCGTGTGGTTTTCGGATAACACTGCGGGCCTCTACAAGAGGTTCGAAGTGCCGTCCACCGGCGACACCTTCGACGACCGTAAGGTCATCAGGGTTGAAAAGAATATCGAGGACGAGGAGAAGCTTTTCGATGGGGACAGCTACCTTACGAGCGTGACCGCCTTCGACGAGGGCATTAAACCCAAGACAACGAGACATTGGTTCGATGACTGTTGCGGCCTCACCACGGCAGATCTCGCCAAGTTGGACATGTCGGGAACGAGAGACATGGACTGCATGTTCTATCAATGCTCGAGCCTCTCCTCACTCGACGTCTCCGGCTGGGACGTCTCGAACGTGTGGTCCATGAACGGCATGTTCGCTGGCTGCTCGAGCCTCTCCTCACTCGACGTCTCCGGCTGGGACGTCTCGAACGTGACGGACATGGACAGCATGTTCTGGGATTGCTATAAGCTCGCCTCGCTCGACGTCTCCGGCTGGGACGTCTCGAAGGTGACGAACATGAGTTATATGTTCGACGAATGCAACAAGCTCAAAACGCTCGACGTGTCGAATTGGAACGTCTCAAACGTCACGGACATGAACGATATGTTCTGCGGATGCTCGGGCCTCTCCTCGCTCGATGTCTCCGGCTGGAGGGTCTCGAACGTGACGCGTATGGGCGAAATGTTCAAAGAATGCAACAAGCTCTCCTCGCTCGACGTCTCCGGCTGGGACGTCTCGAAGGTGACGGACATGGGCAGCATGTTCTACGGATGCTCGGGCCTCGACTCGCTCGACGTGTCGAATTGGAACGTCTCGAACGTGACGGACATGGGCAGCATGTTCTACGGATGCTCGGGCCTCGACTCGCTCGACGTCAAGAACTGGGACGTCTCGAAGGTGACGGGCATACACTACAGAGTGTCGGGCATGGGCTGCATGTTCTATGGATGCTCGGGCCTCGCCTCGCTCGACGTCTCCGGCTGGAGGGTCTCGAACGTGACGCGTATGGACAGCATGTTCTACGGATGCAACAAGCTCGCTTCGCTCGACGTCTCCGGCTGGGACGTCTCGAAGGTGACGGACATGGGCAGCATGTTCTACGGATGCTCGGGCCTCGCCACGCTCGACGTCAAGAGCTGGGACGTCTCGAACGTGGAGAGCATGGGCAGCATGTTCAGAGAATGCGCCAAGCTCTCCTCGCTCGACTTCTCCGGCTGGAACACCGCCAAGCTCCAAGGCGTACACGAAATGTTCAACAACTGCCCCTTGCTCCGCTCCCTGAAGCTTGGAGTCAATTGGACGATGAACCTGAGGTTTTCTTCGCTTCCCGGCACCCTCTACGGGACTGACGGCAAGCCATACGCGCTTGATAACGTGCCCCTCGGGGTCGCGGCGACGTACTACACGAAGGCGGAGTACGTGCCGCAGGGCGATCCTGCTGGCAAGAATGTCGACAAAGCAGGTGCGCCAGAGGCCTCGGCAGCCGGCCAAGATAACAAATCTGACGCCGGCAACATCCAGGACACCGGCAGCGAAAACGGCAGCCCCGAAGGCGCCGACAGCCCCGCTGCAAACGGCCAAGATGAAACGCCCCTAGCGGCATAGTGAGCCGCATTGGAGCATAGGCTGCGCGACAGCCGCGAAACGGGCCCCGTTGGTTCACTGAACTGCCTCCCATTTCTTGGATACGAGAAATGGGAGGCCCTTTTATAGCTGGAAATGCTTTGTACGACGTCGCTCTGAGGCTGCGCGCAGCCGAGTTGTATGATGGGGGCAAGGCCGCGCATCGATTGCGGCTCTGAACTAATTGGCGATATCGACGACGCGCAGGGTTTTTCCCAGGGGTGCAAGCACCTTCATCAGGGTGTCAAGGCGCGGCGCGCTTGCGCCTGTTTCCATACGTGCGATGACGGGCTGACGGACGCCGGTCATGCTCTCGAGTTGCGATTGGCTGATGCCGCGCTGCTTGCGCGCTTCGGCGACTTCCGCGATGAGGCGAGCCTGCTCTGCGTCGGTGACGTCGATGGGCTGACCCTTTTCGAATAGATCCTTGCTGGTAACGTCGATTTCGTTGTTCCAGCTTACGGCGTACCCTGCTGCGGTGACCTCTGCGTTTTCGAATGCAGAGGTTTTTTTGATTTGGGCGAATTCGGAACGTCTGAGGTTCTTCTTGCAGTCAAACAGACGCGACTCTCCACCTTGGAACCAAACGATGAGTTTGGTCCCTTCCAAGGGGTAAACCGTTGTGACGCGTTTGATCATTGAGCGCCTGTTCGAGCGCGAGCAGACCCTTGCCGAAACTTTGACGGCAAAAGGGAGGATTCGCAAGTGCTTCCGTGGTGGGTGTCTGCTGCGTTACTGGTGTGTTTTGGATGCGTTTGCTTTTGCGTTGAGATTGCGATTTGGGACTTCCGCAATCCTCCCCTGCGGGAAAGAATAATAACAAATTAGATATAAGCATTCAATAATGAAAAAGATATTGAACCAGAATGATTCGAGCGGAATCGTCGGGTTTTCTCGGTGTTATTGGTGTCGGTGGGGAAACGGATAAGCGAAAGCCGTTCAGCCTGCTTATAATCGGGGGAGTCGATTCGAAAGGACATCCCTTGGACATCGTCCTTATGGTCATATATGCAACCATTTGCCTGGGCTTTCTTGTGCTCATTCACGAAGGTGGGCACTATCTTGCGTCGCGTGCGTTCGGCGTGCGCGTTTCCGAGTTCATGTTGGGTCTTCCCGGCCCTTCTGTTGGGTTCACCCGTGGCGATACGCGTTTTGGTGTGACGGCTGTCCCTCTTGGCGGTTACGCCCGCGTTTGCGGTATGGAGCCAGGCGAGATGAGCCCGCATCTTAAAGCGGCTATGGCGTCGGTCTATGCTCGCGGCGAGGCTCTTATGGAAGACGTCGCCGCCGATTGCGGCATTTCCGATGACGAGGCGTACGACGCGTTGGAAGAGTTGGTGGAGTGGGGAAGCATCACGGGCCCCACGAAGAAGGACGAGTTCAACACGTATCGCACCCCTGCGGTCAACCCCACACGCAAGGAAATCCGTCGTGCTCGGGCGGCGGGCGACCCCGTTCCTCAGAAGCTCGCAGGCGGCACGCCGCGCCCGCTTTCCGACGTCGACGCGTTCTTCGTTGCCGAGTATAAGCAGCAGTACCGTTCTTTGCCGTATTGGAAGAAGTCGGTCATCTTGCTTGCGGGCATCACCATGAACATCCTGTTCGCCCTACTGGCGTTCATCATCATCTACTCGGTTATGGGATTCGATTACCAGATCGTCGCGACGGGCGAGATCACGCATGTCACCGTTTCGCCGTGGCGCGCCATTCAAGCGGGCTTCGTTTACATCGGTATGGTCGTCCAGGCCGTCGTCGGGCTGTTCAATCCGGCTACCGTTGCCGACACTGTCTCGAACTCCACGTCCATCATGGGGATCGCCGTGCTCTCGAAGTCGGCGGCCGAGCAGGGCTTCGAGAGTTTCCTGTCGTTCACGGCAATGCTCTCGGTTTCCCTTGGCATCATGAATCTTTTGCCCATCCCGCCGCTTGACGGCGGTCGCTGGGTGGTCGAGACGGTTGCGCGCATCAGGCGCCGCTCCGTGTCCGTCAAGGTGTTGAACGCGCTGTCCATGGTGGGTATGGCACTGTTCGTGCTGCTGTTCGTGGTGATGATGAACCAAGATATCCAGCGGTTCGTGTTTGGGAATTGGTAGCCCGCGGACGCGAGTTCGTTAGAACGAGCGGGCCGCGCAGGCAAGTTGTCAAGCTGCGTGGCATCACAGTACGTAGGATCAAGATCGAGAGGGAAACCATGGCTTTGCCGCATGAATTGACACATCGCGTGATGGTTGGAGACGTCCCTGTTGGCGGGGGTGCGCCTGTTGCCGTCCAGTCTATGTTGAACGTGCCCGCCGAGGATGCCGACGGCAACCTCGCGCAGATCGAGCGTCTGGCCGAGGCCGGCTGCGAATACGTTCGCATGGCTGTCCCGCGTAAGAACTGCCTTGATTCCTTTGAGAAGGTGTGCGCGAAATCGCCCCTTCCCGTTGTTGCCGACATCCATTTCGATGCGCAGATCGCCATCGAGGCCGCGAAGCGCGGTGCAGCCAAGCTCCGCATCAACCCCGGCAACATCGGCGGTTTGGAAAAGACGGACGCCGTTCTTGACGCAGCGCGCGAAGCGGGCATCCCTATTCGCATCGGCGTGAACGCCGGCTCCCTCGACTCCGATCTTGCTGCTCGCACCGACCTCACGCAGCCGCAGAAGCTTGCTGAGTCGGCTGTGCAGTACGTAACCTACTGCGAAGAGCACGGCTTCACCGATCTGGTCGTTTCTGCCAAGGCTCATGACGTCATGACCACGGTGCGCACGTACCGCCTGCTTGCCGAGCGCATTCCCCAGGTGCCGCTTCATATCGGCATTACCGAGGCGGGGACCCAGTTCCAGGGCCTTATCAAATCGGCATCGGGTTTGGGTATTTTGCTTGAAGAGGGCATCGGCGACACGATGCGCATTTCGCTGACGGACGACCCGGTGAATGAGATTCGTGCTTGCTGGTCGCTTCTTTCCGCTCTCGACCTGCGTCATCGAGGTGTCGAGCTTATCAGCTGCCCCACGTGCGGACGCACGCAGGTTGACCTTATCGGCCTTGCCGACCAAGTTGAGCGGTGTCTTTTGAACGTCGACCGCCCGCTGAAAGTGGCGGTTATGGGCTGCGTGGTAAACGGCCCCGGCGAGGCGCGCGATGCCGATATCGGCGTTGCATGCGGCCAAAGGTCGGGCGCCGTGTTCCTTCACGGCGAGGTGATCCGCAAGGTTTCTGAAGAGGACATCGTTGATGCCCTGATGGAGGAAATAGACAAGCTTCCCAAGTAAGGCGCGACCTGCGGTAGAATCGCAGAGCGAACAAATGCGCGACACGCAACGAAACGTGCCATTGCGCGCTTATCGATAATCAAAAAGGAGACGACGATGACCAACATCCTGCGCATGAGCGAGTTCTACGCTCCCACGCTCAAGGAAGACCCGAACGGTGCCGAGCTTGCCAGCCATAGGCTGATGCTTCGCGCCGGCTACATTCGCAAGATGGGTTCGGGCTTGTACTCGTTCTTGCCGTTGGGCATGCGCGTCCTGAACAAGGTCACCGCCATCGTCAACGAGGAGGTTGAGTCCACGGGTGCTCAGCAGATCCTGTTGCCGTTCGTTCAGCCGGGCGAGCTGTGGCATCAGTCCGGCCGTTGGAACGACTACGGTCCCGAGCTTGCCCGCATCACTGACCGTCATGGCAACGAGTTCTGCCTTGGCCCCACGCACGAGGAGATCGTCACCGCCTTGGTTCGCTCCGAGCTCCGTTCTTACAAGCAGCTGCCTACGGCGCTGTATCAGTCGCAGATCAAGTTCCGCGACGAGATCCGCCCGCGCTTCGGCCTTATGCGCAGTCGTGAGTTCGTTATGAACGACACCTACAGCTTCCATGCCACGCAGGAGTCGCTCGCTGAGTATTACGATCAGATGGGCGACGCTTATGCGCGCATCTGCGATCGTACCGGCTTGAAGTGGCGCGGCGTCGAGGCCGACACCGGTCAGATCGGTGGTAAGGTTTCGCGCGAGTACATGGCTCTTGCTGACGCCGGCGAGGCCGAGCTGGTCTACTGCGACTGCGATTACGCAGCCGACACCGAGGCCGGCGCTTGCCTGCCTCATCCCACTCAGTACGAGCTTCCCGCCATGCAGAAGGTCGAGACGCCCGACGTTCACACCATCGAGGAGCTGTCCGCGTTCGTTGGCATTCCCACCACGTCGTGCATGAAGGCATTCTCCGTGAAGGATGCCGAGGGCAAGATCTACGTTCTGTTCGTGCCCGGCGATCACGAGATCAACGAGATCAAGGCTGGCCGCGTCATTCCTGGCTTCGAGCCCCTTACCGACGAGGAAATGGTGGCTGCGGGCCTGCACAAGGGCTCCATGGGTCCCGTTGGCCTGCCCGAGGGCATCACCGTTGTTGCCGACAACAGCTTGAAGAACATCGAGCAGTGGGCTGTCGGCGCCAACGAGGACGGCTTCCATTATCTGGGCGCCCGTCTTGGTTCCGACTTCACCGTCGATGAATGGGCTGATCTCTGCCTGGTTAAAGAAGGGGACTCGTGCCCCGAGTGCGGCAAGCCTCTTCATAGCGCGCGTGGCATCGAGGTTTCCCAGATCTTCCAGCTGGGCACCAAGTATTCCGAGACCATGGGTGCTACGTTCATGGCCGAGGACGGCACCGAGCAGCCGTTCATCATGGGTTGCTACGGCGTTGGCGTCACGCGCTTGATGGCCGCTATCATCGAGCAGTGCCACGACGATAAGGGCATTTACTGGCCTATGTCCGTTGCTCCTGCCCATGTCTGCATCATTCCGCTTACCGTGGGCGACGATGTGGTCGAGCCGGTTGCCCAGCAGATCGCCGAGGAGCTTTCCTCCATCGGCTTCGAAGTGGCCATCGACGACCGCAAGGAGCGCGCGGGCGTTAAATTCAACGACGCCGACCTTATCGGCTGGCCGCTTCAGGTTGTCGTGGGCAAGCGCGGTGTCGAGGCCGGCAACGTCGAGGTCAAGCTTCGCCGTACGGGCGAGCGCAAGGATGTTTCGCTTGCGTCGTTCGCCGAGCTCATGCGCTTCGCTCGCAGTGTCATGAAGGAACACCCCGCAGGCGAAGGCACCTTCAACGGCCTGTTTGCGGATTAGCCCGCAAATGCGTGCACCCGAGCGCGCTTTCTCGAAAGCGCAGCGACAGGTGCTAGGTTCAGAACCCGAGCGCGCTTCCTCGGAAGCGCAGGCTACAGCTTAAAGCCTGCGTTGCTTTGGCCATTCGCTTTTAGTTTCTAGCTCGTCTGCTTGCGGCGTCGGCTGGTGTCGGCGCCGCGTTTCTTTTGAAGGGAGCTTCATGGCTTCGGTTGTCCTGCCCTCTGGCAAAGAGGCGCCCGTCTCTGCAGTGCTGTTCGACAACGACGGCACGCTGGTCGATACGCACGACCTTTTGCTGACGTCGTTCCAGTACGCCACTAAAGAGGTTTTGGGGAAGGTGTTCCCTGAAGAGATGTACATGAAGGGCGTCGGTACCCCTTTGGCTGATCAGATGTTCGACTTCACCGACGACCCCGCCGAAGCTAATGAGCTTCTGAGCGTTTACCGCAAGTACAACAAGTCCATCCATGATCGGATGATCAAGCCGTTCGAAGGCATGGATCAGGCGTTGGCGCAGCTGAAGGACGCCGGTTTGAGACTTGGCGTGGTCACGTCGAAGCTGCACGCTCTTGCGTGGCACGGCTTGGAAGTAACGGGCTTGTCGTCCTATTTCGACTTCCTGATCGGCCCAGACGATTTCCCCGAGCACAAGCCTGAGCCTGGTCCGGTTCTTGAGGGGTGCCGTCGTATGGGATTCGATCCTGCGAACTGCGTTTACGTAGGCGACAGCCCCTTCGACATCCATTCGGGAAACGGTGCTGGCACCACGACCATCGCCGTTCTTTGGGGCATGTTCACGCGTGAGGAGCTGGCGGTTGAAAACCCCGGCATCTACTGCGAAACGGTGCCTGATTTGGTCAAGGCTTTCAATTTGTAGGCGCTTTGGTTGCGCTTCACGGTTGCTATTTCGACAAGCCAGTAACGGCTATTCGTCAAATGGGGTGTAACTCTTGCCCTTCCGTCTTTGTTGGTGCATGATCGAATCATATTCATTTCGATGAAGGAGGTTCCCATGGCTGGAATTCAAGATGGCGTCAACAGCATCGGCGAAGGCTTCAAAAATGTGTTCCTCGCTGGCATCGGCGCGCTTGCCATCGGCGGCGAAAAGGGCAAGGAGCTTGTCGATACGCTGGTTGCCAAGGGCGAGATGACTATCGACCAGGGCAAGCAGATCAACAGGGAACTCCAATACAAGGCTGACGAGGCTACGAAGACCGCCCGCGAGGCCGCGCTTGAGGCCCGCATGAAGGCAATGTCGCCCGAGCAGCGCGAGGCGTTTGCGGCCAAGGCTGCCGAGTTCGCCGCAGCTCAGAACGCTCAGGAAGCTGCTGCGGCTGTCGAAGTCGAGATCATCGACGATGAAGAAGCAGCCGAAGAGCCTGCGGCTGCCGAAGAAGCAACTGCTGAGCCTGCGGCTGCCGAAGAGCCCGTCGCAAAGCCGGCTGAATAGTCCATTTTTCGAAGCGGCCTTGTCGTTCGACGGGCCGCTTCTTCATATTCACGTGCATGATTGCAACCAGGAATCGATCCCGGTTGCTTGGTTATTGATGGAACGAGGACGTTCATGGCCGAGAACACCCTGCTCAATTACTTCTTCGAGTCGGGCGGAGCGCAGAAAGCAAGTCAGTTCGGCTTGAATCGCAAGTCGCGTTCGAAGCGCATGCGCGAGATCATCTCCATCCTGCATAAGCATCAGTTCCTGAATCAGCTCACCCCTGAGGAGTTCCGCGCTGCATTCGAGGAGCTTGGTCCGAGCTTTGTGAAAATCGGGCAAACGCTCTCCACTCGCTCCGAGATACTTCCCAAGGCGTACTGCGAGGAACTTACCAAACTTCAGACGGAGTGCGATCCTTTGCCGTTCGAGCAGATTTTGGTCGCTCTTCGTGCCATTTACGGCGAGGAATACGGTCAGATTTTCGAATCGGTTGATCCGAAGCCGCTGGGCAGCGCATCCTTGGCTCAGGTTCATAAGGCCAAGCTGGTCACGGGCGAAACGGTTGCCGTGAAAATCCAGCGCCCCGGTGTGAAGTTCACCATGGCGCAGGATATCGACATCATGCGCGGTCTGGCTCGCAAGATGAGCCGATTCATCAAGGGCGACGCCATGATCGACCCTATCGGTATCGTCGAGGAAATGTGGGACACGTTCGTCGAAGAGACGGACTTCCGACGCGAGGCCGAGAACCTTCAAACGTTCAAAGAGCTGAACAAAGATTGCGTTTTCATTGACTCACCGTACGTGTACACCGAGTATTCAGGCGAGTACGTGCTGGTCATGGAATATATCGAAGGCATCAACATCTCGCATAGCGACGAGCTGCTTGCTGCGGGTTACGATCTAGCGGAAATCGGCGAGAAGCTGTTGGACAACTACGCCACGCAGGTTCTCGACCACGGCTTCTTCCATGCCGACCCGCATCCGGGCAACATCATCATCCGCGAGGGAAAGATCGTCTATATCGACCTGGGCATCATGGGTCGTTTGACTCCTGCCGAGCGCGCCGGATTCGCTCGCATCATTCATGCGGTGAGCGTCCAAAGCTCGTCCGAGCTGGCGGATGCCCTGATTTCGTTTGCGGTATCGCGAGGTAGCGGGCAGGTCGATCATGCCAAGCTTCTGGCGGATACCGACAATATCTTGCGAACGTATGCGTCATGCGATGTTTCCGATTTGGACATCGGTGCTTTTTTGAACGATGTGCTGGCTGTCACGCGCGCATCGAAATGTCAGATGCCCTCGACCATCACCAACGTTGCTCGCGGTATCGTGACAGTTGAGGGAACGGTAGCGCCCTATATTCCCAATGAAAGCATCGTCGGCATCATCAACGGGCACATCATGCGCTCGACAGATCCTGTTGAGCAGGCGAAAGGCACGCTTGTAGACGCCGCTTTGGTGATGAGGCGCGCTGCTGAGGGTCTATCGAGCGCCGCCGAGTATTCGGGCGAAGCGCTGCGCATGATGACGCGCGGCCAGCTTAAGATGAACATGGAAGTGCTCGGTTCCGAGGCACCGCTCCTCAGGCTTTCGAAGATCGTGAACCGCATGACCATGGGTATTTTGGCGGCGGGCCTGTTCATGGGATCGAGTTTGTTCGCTACCGCGGGGCTAGGACCCGAGATCATGGACGTCCCGGCGGTTTCGTTCTTCGGTTTTGCGGGTGCGTTCGTCCTGTCGGCGTGGATCGTCATCGACATCTGGCGCCGCAAGTAAGGGAAGCGCACGGGTTCGAGTCGCATTTGGCGGCAGTGTTCGCGGGTGAAGCACAGATGCCGCACCCGAATGGATGCGGCATCTTCAATGAATGCGTTATGTTCTAGGAAAGGCTAGTTGCCGTTCTTGTTGTAGAAGCGGCTGAAGCTGCCCTGGGACTGCTTGGCCTTCGCCATTCCCTGACGGCTTGCGGGCTTCGGAGAGTCGAAGCGCTTCTTGTGGCTGGCGCTTCCGCGCTTGCCGCCACGGTAGTTGCGGTTCTCCTCGTCGAAGTAGTTGCGCTTAGAGCCGCGGTTATCGTCACGACGGCCGCCCTTGCCGCCGCGACGGTTGTCGCGATCGCCGAAGTTGCGGTCGTTGCGCTGGCGGCTGCCGAAGCCGTTGCCACCCTTGGAGCCGCGGTTGTCATCGTGCCAGTTGCGATCGTTGCCCTTGCCGCCGCGGTCGTTGCGCTTCGCGTCGCGAACAGTGAAGTCGCCGCAGTCGCCTTGGCTGCAGCCGCCCTTGTTGCCCTTGTTACGCTTGTCGAACTTGTCGAAAGCAGTGGACCTCTTCTCGAACTTGTCGGAACGGCCGCCCTTGTTGCCGAAGGACTTTCCGCCCTTGCCGGGTTTGTCAGAGCGGCTGCCCTTGTCGCCGCTGTTTTTACCCTTGCCCGGTTTCGCGTTGCTGCGCGTCTTGTAGCCAGCAAGGCCGTCGAACTTCTTGGGTGCGGGACCGTCTTCGAAGTCGCTGCCTTGCGTGCTTGCGTTATGGGCACGGCTGCGCTCGATGTCGCGCTCGCGGACACGCTTCTTCTTGCCGTGCTTGTTCTTGTTCTTGGTTTCCAGGATGCCGGGGTCGACGTCGTAGCTGTCGATTTCCATCATCGGGATTTCGCGGCCGATAAGCGACTCGATGTCGCGCAGTTCGGAGCGGGATTCGCGCGTGACGAACGAAACGGCGAAGCCGACCTCGCCTGCGCGGCCCGTGCGGCCGATGCGATGGACGTAGTCTTCGGCCATGTCGGGCAGGTCGTAGTTCACCACGTAGTCGACGCTGGGAACGTCGATGCCGCGAGCCAGGACGTCGGTGGCAACCAGGATGTTGGTCTTGCCGTTGGTGAAGCGCTCGAGTGCGCGCTTGCGCTTGTGCTGCGGCTTGTCGGAGTGGATGGAGTCGCTGGCGAAGCCGGCGTGACGCAGCATGTCGTTGCATTCTTCGGCGCGCTTTTTGGTGCGCGTGAAGACGACTACGCGGCTGAACGCGTGCTCGCCCAGAACCGCCTGCAGAAGCTCCTGCTTCTTCTTGTTCTCGATGGGCAGGATGTACTGCTCAACGGTCTTCGCCGTGTCGCCGCGGTGGGCGATCTCGACCATGACCGGATCCTTCAGGATGGGGGAGACCTTGCGCATCACCTTGCGGTCGAGCGTGGCCGAGAACAGAAGCGTCTGACGCTCCTTCGGGGTTTGGGCGATGATGGTTTCCATGGAAGGCCAAAAGCCCATGTCCAGCATGCGGTCGGCCTCGTCGATGACCAGTACGTCGATGTCGCTCAGGTTGACGACGCCGCGTTCGCGCAGGTCGATCAGGCGGCCAGGCGTTGCGATGATGATGTCGACGCCCTTGCGCAGCTTGTTGATTTGCGGGCCGTACTTCGTGCCGCCGTACAGGGTTGCCACGTAATGATCGGTCTCGCGGGAGATGGACTTGCACACGTCGCCGATCTGCTCGGCAAGCTCGCGCGTGGGGGTGAGCACCAGCATGCGCGGGCCCGAGACGGCCTTCTTGTTGACGACGGCATGGCCAAGTGCGCTCATGGTGGGCAGCAGGAACGCGGCGGTCTTGCCGGTGCCGGTTGCTGCGGCGGCGCACACGTCATGGCCCTTCAGGATTTCAGGAATGGCCTGTTCCTGAACGGGGGTGGGGTCGGTGTATCCCATCTTCTTGACGGCTTCGAGCGCGTCACGGGATATGCCGAGTTCGGCGAATTTCTGACTCATTTCTTTCCTTAGAACGGAGATGGAACCAAATGCGGTTGGAACGTGGATGTTGGGACTGGCCCGTTGCGCTTCGCGATACGCTGAGCGATGCGCGGGTAATTAGATCGTTCAGAGTCGATTATCAGGGGTTCGCCTGCGGTTTTGATGGAATGGTTTGAAATGGGGACTAAATAAACACAGCAGGAAGCGGCACATGGTACACTTTTCGGTCGAATACAACCAATGTACCTATTTTTATCCCGATCGAATTCCCGCGTGCCTGCATGGCTCGGCGGGCGAAAGGCAGCACATGGCCGACTACATCGAGGGCAAGCGCCCCATCATCGAGGCAATGCGCGTGAACGTTCCGCTCAAGCGCATCATGATCGCCGACAACCTCCATCAAGACCAGATGGTGGGCGATATCTTGCGCAAGGCGCGTCAGCGTGACATCCGTGTGGACAAGGTTTCGCGCAAGAAGCTTGACGAGCTCTCGGTGCGCGACAGTCATCAGGGTGTCATCGCCGAGGCCAAGCCTTTCGGTTACGTCGGAATCGGCGACGTCATCGCCGCAGCCGAGCGCTATGCCGCCGAAAACGACGGTCGTGCTCTGGTGGTCCTGCTCGATCACATCACCGATGCGGGCAACCTGGGCGCCGTCATCCGCAGCGCCGAATCCGTCGGTGCATGCGGCGTGGTCATTCCCAACAAGCGCAGCGCCCATGTCGATGCTTCCACCTATAAAAGCTCGGCGGGCGCCGTGGCCCATATGCCCATCGCTCAAACCTCGAATATCGTTCAGGCCATCAAGCGCCTTCAGGAAAGCGGCTTTTGGATCGCCGCTGCAACCGAGCATGCTCAGGACGAGATTTGGGACATGAACCTGAAGGGCAAGATCGGCCTGGTCATGGGCAACGAGCACGAGGGTGTTTCGCGCCTGGCTCTTGACAACTGCGACCTGTTCGGCCGCCTGCCCCAGATGGGCGAGGTGTCTTCACTGAACGTCGCCCAGGCTTCCACTGCGTTCATGTACGAGTGGCTGCGCCAGAACCGTCCCGAGAAGGGCGGCTACCCGCGTCGTTCGACCGAGCAGGCTTAGTAGCGAACAGGCGCGGCAATGCCGGAGCAAAGAACCATCGTCGACTACGTCGAGCGCATGTTCGCGTCGTTTTCCGATCTTCCGGTGAACGAGGTCGACAGCTTGGCGTTTTGCCAACTTGCCTACTTGCGAATCGGTGAAACGTTCCCCGATGCAACCACGGGCGAGGGGCGCTTGCTGCGCGACCTTTTCCAAGCCGAGAACCTGGAGCGGCTTTACGGCGGCTTGCGTGACCCTAAGCCGAACGCGCGCCTTATTGCCGCGTTCGCTTCCTCGCCCCGTTTCCGCGAGGTCCGCGTTTGCCGTTACGTCAACGACATCGACGCCGATCGCGGCATCCAGTTTTCGGCAACGTGCTTCCTTCTTCCGAACGGCGACACGTTCGTGGCGTTTCGCGGCACGGACATGACCATCGTCGGTTGGAAGGAAGATTTCAACCTGGCGGTCAGTTACCCCGTTCCCGCCCAGATCGAATCGCTCGCGTATCTGCTTGAATGCGCAGAGGCAACCACGGGCAATTTGTTCGTGGGCGGTCATTCCAAGGGCGGCAACCTTGCAACCTATTGCTCGATGAACGCCCCGGCAGAGGTGCGCGACCGCATCGTGCGCGTCTTCGACCACGATGGCCCCGGCTTTTACGAAGAGATCGTTGAGTCGGACGCGTTCGTCGCGCTTATTCCCAAGGTCTCGAAAACGGTGCCGCAGCTTTCTGTGTTCGGCCAGCTGTTCGAGACCGTTCCCGTCATGAAGGTCGTGCAAAGCAACGGCATCGGCACCTTTATGCAGCACGATCCTTACACCTGGCTGGTTGACGTCGAGAACGCCTCGTTCGTCGATCGCGGCAAGCTTGATGCGGCTGCCGATTACGGCAGGCGCACCCTTGACGATTGGCTGAGGTCCATGGACGCCGATGAGCGAGAGCGTTTCATCGAGGCGTTCTTCTTGGTGTGCTCGTCCGGTGGTGCCACGGGCTTCGGCGAAGGCGAGAAGGTTGCCACGCCCATTGATGCGTTCAAGACCATCATCGGGTCAGACGAGAAGGTACGCGCGGCGCTGTACGACGGCTTCGGGAAGCTGCTTCATGCCGCTGCCAACAAAAGCGACGTCGTCAACGCGCCGCTGGAATCGAAGGAGGCGCGCTGATGCCGAAGGATCGCAAGCGCATTTTGATCGTCGACGGCTTCAACGTGCTGCGAAGCGGTAGCCGCTATAAGCACATCGCCGCTCCCACTGCCGACTACGAGGACGATATCCTGAACAGGTCGCGCGAGATGCTTATCAAAGACGTTGCGTATTTCGCGGGCAAAGAGTATCAGGCCACGATCGTGTTCGACGGCGGCGGCAACGAGTATTCCACGGGTGAAACGCAGAAGATCGGCGGCGTGCGTGTGGTGTTCTCGCCTGCTGGCTCGTCTGCCGACAAAGTCATCGAGAAGCTTGCTCACGATGCGCGCCAGCGCAAGATCGAGACGCTCGTCGTCACATCCGACGCCACCATTCAAGACACCGTGTTCGGTTTCGGCGTGGATCGTATGAGCGCCGAGGGCTTCAGCCGTGAAATGGCGGGATACTATGAAGAGATCCATCTTGACGAAACGCCGAAAGTCGCCGAGAAGCGCACGGTTGCCGGACGCATCGATGCAAACACGCTTGCCAAGCTCAAAGCGCTGCGCGACGGCATGTAGAAGCTGGTTCAAAGGGGCGCGATCACGCGTTCCCGCAATTGGGCAGCGTCAACGCTGCCGCTGTAGGTCGTTCGAACGGAGGGCGCCTTGGTTTCTTTGGGATTGAGGGACGTCATCGGGCCGGTGATGGTCGGGCCGTCAAGCTCGCATACGGCGGGCGCTTTGCGCATCGCGTACATGGCCCGCAGGCTTGCCGCCGCGCGTCCGGTGTGCGTCGAATTTCGTCTTTTGGGAAGCTTCGCCCACACGCTCGTCGGCCACGGTACCGATAAGGCGCTGGTTGCGGGCATGCTTGGTTTCGCGCCGGACGATCTGCGCATTCGCGATTCCTTCGCCTACGCTGAAGGTGCGGGCCTCTCATTCGCCTTCACGCCGCTTCCCGATGATGACGGATTCGAACACCCCAACACCATCGACGTCATCCTTGACGACGAGGACGGCGGCCATATGGAGGTGCGCGGTGAGAGCATCGGCGGCGGCGCCGCTGTCATCAAACGCATCGACGGCGTGGACGTGTTCATCATGGGCGACATTCCCAGCGTCGTCGTGCATCAAAGCGACAAGCCGGGCGTGTTGGCGCATATCGCCGCACGCTTGAGCGAGCACGGCGTGAATATCGCCACCGCGCGCCTGTATCGCGAGCAGCGCGGCGATGCGGCATGGACTATCTTGGAAACCGACCAAGAGGTGGCGGGCGAGGTTCGCCGGGCCATCATGTCAAGCCCCCTTGTCCACGACGTCCGCATCATGGGCGCCGTCGGTTTCTCGGGGTCGTCGGGGAAAGCGGTTTCCGCCGAGGCGCAGCAGCAAGCGCTTGAGCGTTTCAAGTCCGTCGATTTCGCCACGGGCAAGTCGCTTTTGCGCCGTTGCGATGAAGGCGGCATCTCCATTTCCGAGGCATTTTTGCGCCGCGAGGCAGCTCTTACGGAAAGCCGCGGCTTTCAAGACGCCTCTGTCGACTATTTGCATCGTGTTCTTGAAGTCATGCGCGAATCGGCGTTCGGCCCCCTCAGCGTTCAGCGTCCTTCCATTGGCGGACTTTTGGGCGGCGAGGCTGCACGTATGGCGGCGCTTCGAGGCTCCTCTCACGATATATGCGGCGAACCTGTTGCCAGCGCGGCGACGTATTCCATGGCGGTGCTCGAGACGAACGCCTCGATGGGCCGCATCGTTGCTGCGCCCACGGCCGGCTCGGCAGGCGTCATCCCCGGCGTGCTGCTGGCGCTTCAGAAGGCGAAGGGCTACGACGACGCGCAGATCGAGCGGGCTTTGGCCTGCGCTGCGGCCGTTGGCTACCTCATCACGTGCAATGCCACGGTCTCGGGCGCCGAGGGCGGATGCCAGGCCGAGATCGGTTCGGCTGCCGCTATGGCTGCGGCTGCCGCGGTCGAGCTTGAGGGCGGATCGCCGCGTCAGTGCTTGAACGCCGCCGGAAATGCGCTCACGAACATGATGGGCCTGGTGTGCGATCCGGTGGCGGGCCTTGTCGAGGTGCCGTGCCAGAAAAGGAACGCGTCGGGTGCGGCCACGGCGCTGGTCAGCGCTCAGATCGCGCTGACGGGCATCGGCAACCTGGTGGGTTTCGACCAAACTGTCGATGCTATGTTCAAAGTGGGTCGCTCGCTTCCGTTCGAGTTGCGCGAAAGCGCTCTGGGAGGTTTGGCGGCGACGCCCGATGCCTGCGCCTGGTGCGAATCTCATTTGCGCCCGGCTTGCAGCAACTGATCCACGGCGTTGGGGAAGGCTACATTCTGCGGCTCCCCTCGTTGTTCGGATGGGGCTTCGCAGGGGTTTGCGGCATCGTTGAAAACGCATGCGGATTCGACTTGCATGGCGTCGTGAATTCGCTTCATCAAACCGAATCCACAGTTTGAAATCCCTGATGAAAGCTGGAAAGAACAGCGAAACCACACAGTTGCTGAAAATTTTTCTTGACCCTCCTTGTATCCCGTTATAGTCTATTCGATTGTGACTTTTTGCAGAATCACGGGTGTTCACTAAGGAGGAAAAGCCTCGTGGCTAAAGGACAAAATCCCACTTCCACCAGCCGTTACAGGACGCGCCGCAGCTTCGCGAAAATTCCGGACGTAATGGATGTTCCCAACCTGATCGCCGTTCAGACGGAGAACTTCGAATGGTTCAAGACCGAAGGTCTTGATCAGGCATTCGCGAGCATCAGCCCCATCGAGAACTCGACCAAGGACATGGTCGTCGAGTTCGGCAAGCATTCGTTCGGTGACCCGAAGTACACGGTCGATGAGTGCAAAGAGAAGGACGTCTCGTATCAGGCCCCGCTCTTCGTCGAGATCCGTTTCATCAACAAGGAAACGGGCGAGATCAAGGAGCAAGAGGTCTTTATGGGCGACTTCCCGCTCATGACCCCGCGCGGCACCTTCATCATCAACGGCACCGAGCGCGTCGTCGTTTCCCAGCTGGTTCGTTCCCCTGGCGTTTACTTCTCCACCGAGGTCGACAAGACTTCGCCGAAGACCATCTACAACGCCAAGGTCATCCCCAGCCGTGGTGCATGGCTCGAGTTCGAAACCGACAAGCGCGACGTCCTCCACGTGCGCATCGACCGTCGCCGTAAGCAGCCGGCAACCCTGCTGGTCCGCGCTCTTGGTCTTGCCGAGACCCGCGAGGAGATCATCGAGCTTCTGGGCTCTTCCGAGATGATCCTGCGCACGCTCGATCGCGACCCCGCAACCACTCGCGAGGAGTCCCTCATCGAGCTGTACAAGCGTTTCCGTCCAGGCGAGCCGCCCACGCTCGACTCTGCCCGCACGCTTCTCGACGGCTTGTTCTTCAACCCGCAGCGCTACGACCTTGCCGCTGTCGGCCGTTACAAAATCAATAAGAAGCTTCAGCTCGACCCCGAGAACGATGCCTCCACGCTTACTGAAGAGGACATCGTCAAGACGATGAAGTACATCATCGCCTTGCACGAGGGTCAGGAGGGCTTCTCCGTCGACGATATCGACCACTTCGGCAACCGCCGCATCCGCACGGTCGGCGAGCTGATCCAGAACCAGTTCCGCATCGGCCTGTCGCGCATGGAGCGCGTCGTCCGCGAGCGCATGAGCATGCAGGAGCCTGACGAGATCACTCCGCAGTCGCTGGTGAACATCCGTCCTATCGTCGCCTCCATCAAGGAGTTCTTCGGTTCTTCGCAGCTGTCCCAGTTCATGGACCAGTCCAACCCTGCTGCAGGCATCACGCACAAGCGTCGTCTGTCCGCACTGGGCCCGGGCGGTCTGTCGCGCGAGCGCGCAGGCTTCGAAGTCCGCGACGTTCACAATTCGCATTACGGCCGTATGTGCCCCATCGAGACGCCTGAAGGCCCGAACATCGGTCTTATCGGCTCGCTGGCTACGTATGCCCGCGTCAACCGCTTCGGTTTCATCGAGACTCCGTACCGCCGCGTCGTCGATGGCAAGGTCACCGATGAGGTCGACTACCTGACCGCTGACGAGGAAGAGAATTACGTCATCGCTCAGGCAAACGAGACCTTCGATCCCGAAACCCGCGTTTTCGGCCGCTTCGACGAGGACGGCACTTTCCATAAGTCCGAGCGCATCCTTTGCCGCACCAAGGACGCTTCCGGCATGTTCGGCGAGCCCGACGAAATCGCGCCCGAGAACGTTCAGTACATGGACGTTTCCCCGCGTCAGATGACCTCCGTTGCAACCTCGCTCATCCCGTTCCTCGAGCATGACGACGCAAACCGCGCGCTCATGGGTTCGAACATGCAGCGTCAGGCAGTGCCGCTGCTCAAGCCGCATGCTCCTTATGTCGGCACCGGCATCGAGCACCGCATCGCCGTTGACTCCGGCGAGATGCTGGTCGCCCAGAACGCCGGCGTCGTCGACTACGTCGATGGCCAGACCATCATCGTCCTGAACAACGACGGCGAGTACGACGAGTACCTGGTTCCCAAGTTCCAGCGCTCCAACCAGTCCGGCTGCATCAACCACCGCCCGATCGTCCGCAAGGGCGACGAGGTCCAGGCTGGCGACGTGCTGGCTGACGGCCCGTCCTGCGACGGCGGCGAGCTTGCACTCGGTCAGAACCTGCTCATTGCATACATGCCGTGGGAAGGCTACAACTACGAGGACGCAATCATCGTTTCCGAGCGCGTCGTCTCTGAAGACCTGCTCACGTCCATCCATATCTCCGAATACGAGATCGATGCACGCGACACCAAGCTCGGTCCCGAGGAGATCACCCGCGAGATCCCGAACATCTCCGACGACATGATCTCCGATCTCGATGCTGACGGCATCATCCGCATCGGCGCCGAGGTTGGCCCTGGCGACGTCCTGGTTGGCAAGGTCACCCCCAAGGGCGAGACCGAGCTCACCGCCGAGGAGCGCCTGCTGCGCGCCATCTTCGGTGAGAAGGCCCGCGAGGTCCGCGACACCTCTTTGAAGGTGCCCCATGGCTCCGGCGGCCGCGTCATCGGCATCAGCCGCTTCACTCGCGAGGCCGGCGACGAGCTGGCTCCCGGCGTGAACGAGCTTGTCCGCATCTACATCGCTCAGAAGCGTAAGGTTCAGCCCGGCGACAAACTTTCCGGTCGTCACGGCAACAAGGGCGTTATCTCCCGCGTGCTCCCCGTTGAGGACATGCCTTACATGGCAGACGGCACGCCGATCGACGTCATCCTGAACCCCCTGGGCGTTCCTTCTCGTATGAACGTCGGCCAGCTCCTTGAGAACCACCTTGGCTGGGCAGCCATGTGGGGTTGGTCGGACGACGAGAACACCGATGAGGCAGTAGAGGGCCCGTTCTTCGTTTCCACCCCGGTCTTCGACGGTGCGAACGAGGAAGAGATCCAGTCCGCCATCGTCAACTCGAACCGCAACCTCATCAACCTGAACCACGAGAAGTACGGCGACCTTGCACGCGACGAGTTCGTGCCGCAGGTTACCCCCGAAGGCAAGACGTGGCTTTACGACGGCCGCACGGGCGAGAAATTCCGCGAGCCCATCACCGTCGGCACCACCTACATGCTTAAGCTGGGTCACATGGTCGACGATAAGATCCATGCCCGTTCGACCGGCCCTTACAGCCTGATCACGCAGCAGCCTCTGGGCGGCAAAGCTCAGTTCGGCGGCCAGCGTTTCGGCGAGATGGAAGTTTGGGCGCTGTACGCATACGGCGCATCCAACGTCCTGCAGGAGATCCTCACCGTCAAGTCCGACGACACCTCGGGCCGCGTCAAGTCGTACGAGGCCATCGTCAAGGGCGAGAACATCCCTGCTGCCGAGGTCCCCGAGAGCTTCAAGGTTCTTATCAAGGAAATGCGCTCCTTGTGCCTGAACGTCGAGCTCGAGGGCCACGACCTGCAACCCATTACGGTGTCCGAGGATGCCGAAGACGAAGACCAGGCGCTTTACGGCGCACTTGCAGCCGATGCCAAGAAAACCGAGGAGGACGACGCGTCTGCCCTGGACAGCATCGCTGCGGAACTGGGAGATTTGATGAGTGACTTGGAATCTGAAGATTCTAACGATTTGATCGGCAACGAAGGGGAGGAGCGCTAAATGACGACTGAGTACGACGTCACCAATTTCGACGCCATCCGCATTTCCCTTGCGAGCGCCGAGGATATCCGCAGCTGGTCGCGCGGCGAGGTCAAGAAGCCCGAGACCATCAACTACCGCACGCTCAAGCCCGAGAAGGACGGCCTGTTCTGCGAGAAGATCTTCGGCCCGACGAAGGACTGGGAGTGCGCCTGCGGCAAGTACAAGCGTGTGCGCTTCAAGGGCATCGTCTGCGAGCGCTGCGGCGTCGAGGTTACCCGCAGCAAGGTTCGTCGCGAGCGCATGGGCCACATCGAGCTTGCCGCTCCGGTAAGCCACATCTGGTACTTCAAGGGTTCTCCTTCGCGTTTGGGCTACCTGCTCGACATTTCCCCGAAGGACCTCGAGAAGGTTCTGTACTTTGCCAGCTCCATCATCACCTCGGTCGACGCCGAGGCTCGCAAGGAAGATCTCGACGAGCTCCGCGAGGAGCTTGCCGCCGACCTTGAAGAGCTCGACGCCGAGCGTGATCGCCTCGTCGAGAGCACGCGCCGTCTTTCCACGACGTATGTTCCCGAGGACGACGACTTCGTCGACGAGATCGACGAGGACGACCGTTTGACGCCCGAAGAGGTCGAAGAGGAGATCGCCGACATCTACGAGGAGTTCAACGAGCGCAAGGCTCTCCGTCAGGAGGCTTTCGAGGCGTTCCAGAAGATCGAGCCCAAGCAGCTCGTTTCCGACGAGGCTCTCTACCGCGAGATGCGCGCCAACTACCGCGACTACTTCAAGGGCGGCATGGGTGCCGAGGCCGTTCGCGACCTGCTGGACTCCATCGACCTTGCTTCCACCGCGGTCGAGCTCAACGAGATCATCACCACGGGCAAGGGTCAGAAGCGCGCAAAGGCCATCAAGCGCCTTAAGGTCGTCGACGCTTTCCTGAAGTCCGACAACAAGCCTTCCGACATGATCCTGGACGTCATCCCGGTTATTCCGCCGGACCTGCGTCCTATGGTTCAGCTCGACGGCGGCCGTTTCGCAACGTCCGACCTGAACGACTTGTACCGTCGCGTCATCAACCGCAACAACCGTCTGAAGCGCCTGCTCGACCTTGGTGCTCCCGAGATCATCGTCAACAACGAGAAGCGCATGCTTCAGGAGGCAGTCGACAGCCTGTTCGACAACGGCCGTCGCGGCCGTCCCGTCACGGGTCCCGGCAACCGTCCTCTGAAATCCTTGGCCGACATGCTCAAGGGCAAGCAGGGTCGTTTCCGTCAGAACCTGCTGGGCAAGCGCGTCGACTACTCTGGCCGTTCGGTCATCGTCGTCGGCCCTGAGCTGCAGATGCATCAGTGCGGCCTGCCGAACCAGATGGCTCTCGAGCTGTTCAAGCCCTTCGTAATGAAGCGCTTGGTCGAGCTTGAGTACGTTGCCAATATCAAGGCTGCCAAGCGTGCGGTCGATCGTGGCGCAAGCTACGTTTGGGACGTTCTCGAAGAGGTCATCACCGAGCATCCGGTTCTGCTGAACCGCGCACCTACGCTGCATCGTTTGGGCATCCAGGCATTCGAGCCGGTGCTGGTCGAGGGCAAGGCCTTGAAGCTGCATCCGCTGGTTTGCACCGCCTTCAACGCCGACTTCGACGGCGACCAGATGGCCGTTCATGTGCCGCTGTCCGCTGCCGCTCAGGCCGAGGCCCGCGTGCTCATGCTCTCCACCAACAACATCAAGTCTCCTGCTCATGGTCGTCCTCTGACCATCCCGACGCAGGACATGATCATCGGTCTGTACTACCTGACCGCCGCTCGCGATGGTTTCCCGGGCGAGGGCAGGACGTTCGTCGATTTCAACGACGCGCTCAACGCTTACGATGCGCGCGCCGACGTCGACATGCAGGCCAAGATTATCGTGCGCCTTACCAAGGACACCAAGGTGGCTACCGCCTTCGGTAAGTTCGAGGAGCACAAGGCAGGCGAGCGCATCGAGACCACCATCGGCCGCATCGCGTTCAACAACGTGCTGCCCGAGGATTACCCGTTCCTCAACTACGGCATGAACAAGTCCGAGGTCAGCCGCCTGGTCGAGGATGTCTGCAACCGTTACAGCGCCTCCGAGGTCCCGCCGGTTCTCGACGGCTTGAAGGCCGCCGGTTTCCATTACGCCACCCGCGCAGGCATCACCGTTTCCGTCTTCGACGCTTCGATCCCGCCCACCAAGGCCGCGATCCTCGAAGCCGCCGACAAGAAGGTCGACGCCATCGACGAGGACTACGAGATGGGTCTGATGAGCCGCGAAGAGCGTCATCACCAGGTCATCGACATCTGGAACGCTGCCAACGACGAGGTCGGCGAGGCAATGGCCGACAACTTCGACCGCTTCAACCCGATCTACATGATGGCCTTCTCCGGCGCCCGTGGTAACATCAAGCAGATTCGTCAGCTTGCCGGCATGCGCGGCATCATGCAGAACCCGAAGGGCGAGCAGCTCGACCGTCCTATTAAGGCAAACTTCCGCGAGGGCCTGTCCGTTCTGGAGTACTTCATCTCCACGCACGGCGCTCGTAAGGGCCTGGCCGACACCGCTCTGCGTACCGCCGACTCTGGTTACCTCACGCGTCGTCTGGTTGACGTCGCTCAGGACGTCATCATCCGCGAGATCGACTGCGGTACCACCGATGGCGTGCCTTACCCGCTGCACAACGAGAAGGGCGAGCTGGACGAGAACCTGATCGGCCGCAACCTCTTGACCCCTGCCGTCGACGAGAACGGCGAGATTATCATGGACGCCGACACCTACATCTCGAGCATGGAGGATCTTGCCAAGCTCGAGGCTGCTGGCCTCACTGAGGTCAATGTCCGCACCATCATGACCTGCCATGCTCACGAGGGCGTTTGCCAGAAGTGCTACGGTTGGGACCTTGCCACGGGTCGTCCGGTCAACATCGGCACGGCAGTCGGCATCATCGCCGCTCAGTCCATTGGCGAGCCCGGCACGCAGCTTACGATGCGTACCTTCCACCAGGGCGGCGTCGCAGGCGACGACATCACCCACGGTCTTCCTCGTGTTCAGGAGCTTTTCGAGGCGCGCAGGCCTAAGGGTCTTGCCGTCCTCGCCGAGATCGCCGGCACCCTTCAGGTTTCGGGCGACAAGAACACGAAGATCCTGACCGTGCATGACCAGGAAGGTAACTTCCGCGAGTACACCGTTTCGGCTCGCGCTCAGCTTGCCAACGGCGTCACCGATGGTTGCGAGGTCCGCGTTGGCCAGCAGCTCACCAAGGGCTCTGTCGACCCCAAGGAACTGCTCAAGCTCACCGATCCGAACACCACGCTGCGCTACATCGTGTCTCAGGTCCAGGACGTTTACGTGTCCCAGGGCGTAGACATCAACGACAAACACATCGAGGTCATCGCGCGTCAGATGCTGCGCAAGGTCACCGTTCTCGATCCGGGCGACTCCGACTACCTTGCCGGTAGCCAGGTCAACCGTTACGAGTTCCAGGATGCTGCCAACGAGCTCATCGCCGAAGGTAAGAACCCGCCGGTTGGTCAGCCGCTGCTGCTGGGCATCACCAAGGCCTCGCTGGCAACCGACTCGTGGCTGTCCGCGGCTTCCTTCCAGGAAACCACGAAGGTCCTTACCGATGCCGCCATCGAGGGCAAGACCGACACCCTTAAGGGCCTGAAGGAAAACGTCATCATTGGCAAGCCCATTCCGGCTGGTACCGGCTTGAAGCGCTATCGCGATGTGAAGCTCACCTACAAGGGCCGCTCCGTCGAGCCCGAAGAGATCGAGTCTCTGCCCGACTACGCCCCCGATGATCTTCGCGACATTGAGGAGCTTCTCCCGCAGCCGCAGGATTGGTCGCTGGATGGCGATGGCTATCTGAACATGGGTTCCTCGTACGGCAACTACTACAATGGCATGTCGCTTGGCCATCGTGGCCCGCAGCTGTCCGACGAGGACGCACGCCTGTATATCTACGACGATCTGGGCGTGTCGCAGCGTTGGGCTAACAAGTTCTCCGAGGCTGGCATCGAGACCGTTGCCGACCTGGTTGGCCGCACCGAGGACGACTTGCTCCGCATTGAGGGCATTGGCGCCAAGGCTATCGAAGAGCTTAAGGCCGGCTTGGCTGAGCACAACCTCTCCGAGGTCATCGAAGACGACCTGAACGCCACGAGCGACGACATGAGCCAGCTGCTCGACATGGTGTTCTCGCCCGATGACAACATTCTCATTGGCGGCGACGAGCCCCCGACGTTCAACACCGAGGGTGAGGACATGCTGGGCGAGGCTCTGCCTCCGCGCTCTTACCAGCGCAACCTCGAAGAGCTTGACGCTCTGCTTGGCTCGCTCGATTCGTTCGGCTTCGGCGTCACGTCGAAGGAAGACGAGGAGCGTTCCAACGACGAGATGTCTTCTGACGAGGAGTAACGCTCAGGCATAGATTCATCTATGCGATTCAAAAGCTGCCGATTAGTGGAAACTGGTCGGCAGCTTTCTTTTATGTCGGAGCAAGACTCTGATGGTAGTAAAATCAAAGGGTTATGATTCCGATTCAAGGGCGTCTGTTTCGGCGTTCTTTTGCATGCAACCGCAAGGAAGGGTGACGGATATGGCAAGGCTTTTCGGAACCGATGGCGTGCGCGGTGTCGCGAACACCGAGCTCACCTGCGAAATCGCATATCGTCTCGGCCAGGCGGCCGTTAAATTCATGGGCAAGAACATCATCATCGGCAAGGACACGCGTCTTTCGGGCGACATGCTCGAGAGTGCGGCTGCCGCGGGCATCATGAGCGCAGGCGGCACGGCGCTGCTGGCAGGCATCATCCCCACTCCTGGCGTGGCCCTGCTGGTTCGCCATCTTCACGCCGCTGGCGGTATCGTGATCTCGGCGTCTCACAACCCGCCCGAGTACAACGGCATCAAACTTTTCGATTCCGAGGGATTCAAACTTCCCGATGCGGTTGAGGATGAGATCGAGGCGTTCGTTCGCCGGGGCGGTTTGGAGGGTCTTGCCGCGCAGGGCGAAGAAGCGAACGCTATGCTTCCCGGCGATCAGGTTGGCGTTGCCATTCCCGTCGACGAGGCTGTCGACATCTATGTCGACCACGCGGTGTCCAGCGTGCGTGCCCAGGGCATCGACTTCAAGGGGCTGCATATCGCGCTTGACGCCGGTCATGGCGCCTCCTCGCTTACCAGTGCTCGCGCTTTTGAGGAACTTGGCGCGAAGGTTACCGTCATCAACGACGATTTCAATGGCGTCGACATCAACGTCAAGTGCGGCTCTACCAACCTCGAGCCTCTTCATAAGCTCATGGAGGAGTCTGGCGCCGATGTCGGCGTGGCTCACGACGGCGACGCCGATCGCGTCATGCTTGTCGCCAAGGATGGCACCGAGATCGACGGCGACATCATCGAGGCTGTGTGCGCGCTTGATATGCGTGATCGCGGCATTCTTTCCAACGACACCGTTGTTTCCACGGTTATGTGCAACCTCGGCTTTGTGAAGGCCATGGAGGCTCATGGCATCAAGGTTATCCAGACCAAGGTCGGCGATCGTTACGTGCTCGAGGAAATGCGCGCCAACGGGTATAGCATCGGCGGCGAGCAGTCGGGCCATATGATCCTGCTTGAGCATAACTCCACGGGCGACGGCTTGATGACCGCTTGCCAGTTCCTTGCTGCTGTCGTTCGTTCGGGCAAGACCGTCGATCAGGCTGCGCAGGTGATGACCCATTATCCTCAGACGCTCATCAACGTTCGTGTGAGGGACAAGCATGCCCTTGAGGGCAATGCCGAGATCGCCACTGCTGTCGCCGCTGCTGAAGCCGATCTTGCCGGCAATGGTCGTGTCCTTATCCGTCCTTCCGGCACCGAGCCCGTCGTTCGCGTGATGGTTGAGGCTTCTGACGCTGCGGCAGCCGAAAACGCCGCCAAGGCAATCGCAGAGGTTGTCGAGCGCGTTCTGTAGTGTCGCGTCGTTGCATCCTTAACAAGTTCGAGCCAGCGCTTCCGAGTGCTGGCTCATTTTCTATTTGGCGGGCATTTTAGAGTGAGAATGAGTGCGCCTGCAACCAAACGACGCCCCGGATTTCTCCAGGGCGTCGTTGTTGTGCCGGTCGGCTGTTTCAGTTAAGCTCCGTGCTTGCTTCAGCTTGCGTTACTCCAGCGTCAGGGGGAAGGTGAGGATCGTGTCCAGGGTGTCGCTGTCGCAGATCTCCAATTCGCCCTTGACGTTTACCAGTTCGCTGAGATCCTTGACCTTGTCAGTCGAGAAGCTGACGAAAGTCTCGGCGTAGGCGCCAGGCTGAACCGTCTCATAGTAGAAGGGCTCGCACATCTTGCCGTTGACAACCCACGTACCGTTGACGGTGGTGATATCGAACACGGCGTCGCTCTTGTTCTCAACCTTGATGGTGTAACCGCAGCTGTCGATCCAGTCCTTCTTCTTGTCGATAACGGTGACCTTGGCGATCTCGTTGTCCAGGACAACCTTGTCGATGGAGACCACTTCTTGGTCGGCGGTGGCGCTGGTGCCGGAATCGCCGCTGGCGCTACCGAAATCAGCAGCCTTGATTTCCTTGGGCTCGTCGGAAACCTTCTTGAATTTCATGACGTCGCCCTCAACGTCGATGGAAAGCACGTCGTCGTTCAGGGTGCAGGTGATCTCGTCGCCTTCGGCTTTCAGAACGACCTTGTCGGCGGAGGTTGCTTTCCAGGTGCCGTCAATGGTCTCGCCGAACATGCCAAGCTTGAAGGAATCGTCGTTCTGGAATACCAGTTCGACGTTCAGGCCGAATGCCTTCATCATATCGATGTCATCTTGGCTGGTGCCGGTGATCTCGGTGACTTCCCAGGTGCCGACGACGGCTTTCTTCCACTCGGCGCTCTTATCGCCGCCGCAGCCGACCAGAGCCAAGCAAAGAGTTGCCACGCATGCTATGGCGGCGAATATCTTCAACTTTGATTTCATAGTGCACTTCCTTTCCCCATAGTCCATATCGCTCTTTATCGTTGAGCTATTTGCTAACCCAATGATGCCGAAAACAAGGGAGAAGGGGAACAGCCACGTGGCTCAGAGCAGTGGCGCGATTGGCACCGCACGTCCTGTTTTCGTGGGAACGATCGAAGCGGGTAGGTTCCGTGAAATAAAACGCCTCGTCTCCCAGATACGGGAAACGAGGCGTGCGGTAGCCGTTCAGCAGTTGCCGGGCTATTTGCGGCCGAAGAGGCGCGAGAGGAACCCGAAGCACTTCTTTTTGGGAATGGGCACGATCTGCGGTTTCTGGTCAATGAAACTGGGCGTCTTCGGGGGAACCGAGGACGCGGGTGCGAAGATCGTGGGACCGTCTTCGGTGTCGACAGGTTGCACCTTGGGGGTCCGAGCGGCGGCAGGAGCGGGAGCCGGGGTGGGCTCGGGTTCGATCGGCGCAGCGACCGTTGCCTCCGTTGCGGCAACCGCGTTGTCAGGCGCGGACGTCGTCGACTGAGTGGCTGCGGCGACGGATTCCGCTGCGGGCTCCGAGTTGAATTCGGGACCAGGCTCTGCGGCTTTTTGAGCGACATGCTCGTGCTGCTTGGCCTTGTTCGCCATGCGTATCGCAGCGTCGATGGCTGCGTCTTTCTGACGTCGCGCAGCCTCCTGGATCTCGAAGACCTGCGAGTCGAAGTATTCGTCGCCGTTTTCGCTGCAAACGCCCACGCACGTTCCAAGCGGCGTGTACGTGCCGTCGGGGAGCAGCTCGCGCAGCTTGGCAGTGTCCTTCAGGGACGTATGGATGTAGTCCAAGATGCGCGTGCGGATGTCGTTGTTGAAAATCGGCCAGGCGATTTCCACGCGCTTGCTCATGTTGCGCGTCATGAGGTCGGCGCTGGACAGGTACATCTTGACATCGTCGCCGGCGCCGAAGCAGTAAATGCGGCTGTGCTCAAGCAGCTTGCCAACGATCGAGTACACGTGAACGTTCTCGGTGTAGCCCTTCACCTGCGGGATCAGGCAGCAAATGCCGCGAACCAGCATGGTGACGGAAACGCCTGCCTGCGACGCCTCGGCGATTTTGCGGATGATCTTGGTGTCGGTGACCGAGTTGGTTTTCAGGAAGACTCCGCATGGTTTGCCCTCGCGCGCCTTCGCCATTTCCTGGTCAAGCAGCTCGATGATCCTTGGCTCGATCTGCAGCGGGGCAACTTGCAGGTACTCGTAGTTGTCCGAGATGTTCTCGAGCGCCATGTTGCGGAAGAACTCAACGGCATCGCGACCGAAGCCCTTGTCGGTGGTGATGAAGGACAGGTCGGTGTAGAGCTTGGCGGTTTTCTCGTTGTAGTTGCCTGTGCCCAGCTGCGTGATGTGCTGGACGCCATCGGCGGTCTGGCGCGTGATGCAGCAGATCTTGGAATGGACCTTGTAGTACTCGAATCCGTAGATGACGTTGCAGCCGGCTTCCTCGAATCGCTGCGACCACTCGATGTTGTTCGCCTCGTCGAAGCGTGCGCGCAGCTCGAACAGGGCCGTGACTTCCTTGCCGTTCTCGGCGGCGGCGATAAGCGCCTCGGCGAGATGCGACTGGCGGGCCAAGCGGTACAAGGTGATCTTGATGGAGATGACCGACGGGTCGGTCGATGCCTCTTTAAGAAGCTGAACGAACGGATCCATGCTCTCGTAGGGATACATCAGCAGGGTTTCGTGCTCGGCGACCTGGTCGATGATGGGCCTGTTGCGGTCGAGGCACGACGGCCACTGCGGCGTGAACGCGGGGTCGGCCAGTTTCAGGCGCTTCTTCTCGGGGACGTTGTCGCCTAAGCCCCAGGTGTACCCAAGGTCAAGCGGCACGGTGGTTT
>ERZ1034917.28-NODE-28-length-128878-cov-9.642556_pt1 | contig 128878 bp, 108 predicted proteins | sample MGYA00520605_ERZ1034917 | MGnify/ENA primary metagenome ERZ1034917 (study PRJEB33766, sample SAMN09781784) | gut metagenome | biome: gut microbiome | host: Homo sapiens | place: Madagascar | study: EMG produced TPA metagenomics assembly of the PRJNA485056 data... | reverse complement strand
TCACAAGCCCCGTGGCCTTATTCCAAGGTTCCTTCTTATAATAGGAGTCAAGAAGCGGGGTGCCGGCACACGGCAGGTAGATGCTGAAGCCGGAATATTCAGTGATGTCGAAAGTGGCGAGGAATTGCGGGGTGGCTTCCCTGTAGACCACGCAGCGGTCGATGGCGTCGTTGACCGCTCTCAGCTCCTCTTCGTTGGAGATGCATTTCCGGAATGTGTCCATGAGGTCGAAGAAATAGTGCCTGTTATTCCTGAAATAGCCTTGGATCAGATGTGTAGGCGCGTTGGACAATGTGTCGGAGTACTCCCGGAACAAATCCGAGCAGACCCTTGCCAGATTGTCCAGCCCGTCGGTGCGGACCAGGTTGATCGTTGCGGAACGATACACCCCGTTCTGCTTGTCGTACATTCCGAACGAATCCTTGAGGAGGCCTTCAAGGTCGGGAGTCGTCCTGTCAAGGAGAAAAGAGGTGATCTTGGTGTAGTCGAACATACCGTCGCCCAGTACCTCCGCAGGAGAAAGGCCAAGATAGTCAGCCTTGTCCTTGAGTCCGTAGGCCACTTCAACCCCGCCGGAGAAACACATGTCGAAAAGCAGGTAGTCGAGATGGTAGGGAATCGCGTCGGCGAACTCGCTGACACTCATCTCGTGGCCGTAATAACTGCCCTTTATGTAGTCCTGTCCGATCGAGCGCGTCATCCCGTAGAACGGATCGGTGTCGGGCAGATCTCCTTCCGGGACGGGAAGCCTTGGATGTCCAACGCTTTGAGCGGCGATGCCTTGCCTGGACGTGCCAACCTCTCCCTTATGGTCATTCTCGAATCTGGACGGGCTGTAATAGTAGCCGGCGGGAAGCCAGCCCGAACCGTGCGAGGAGAACACCATCCCGTACCCTTTGTTGGCGGGGAACTTTTCCTTGACGAGAGTCAGCACCGCGCTGAGGGTGGAGGGGGACGCTGCGATGGTCTCCTTGCCGAACACCTTGAGGGTGTCGGAGATCACTTTCCCTTTTGAGGTCTTGTAGATGCGTCTGAGATAGGAGTTTACGGGGGTGTGGCCGTTCTCGGCGATTCTTGAATATACCAGAAGCACGTCGCCGTACTTTCCAGGAATATGCCCCGCCGGAAGACCCTTTTGCTGGTCTTCCATATTTCTTCTCATATAGGATCCGATGTCGTTGAACGCGCATTCGTAGAAAAGCAGGACTCTGCGGTCGGCGCTTTCCGGTTCGTCCAAGTTGTTCTTGCAGCACCCGGCGGCCGCGATCATGAAGAGTGCGGTGGCGGCTGTTCCGGCTATGATCTTTAATATATTCATAGTTAGTATTTTTCTTTTTTATGTCGCATCGGAATGTTCCGCGCGTAATAATGACAAATATACGGAAATTCCTGAATAATGGTTATATTTACAAGCCAAAAACAATTATTTTTATGAAATCAGGAATAAAGATGATTCTCACAATCGGAGCGGCTGCCGCTCTCTGCTCTTGCTCGCAAGGGGAAAAGAAGACACAAGACACTGACTTCCATTACCTTCTGGACGAGTTCGCCGACCTCAAGGTAATCCGTTTCCGGGTTCCGGGATGGGACAACCTCAGTCTCAGGCAGAAGGAATATGCCTACCATCTCTCCGAGGCGGCCAAGCTCGGGCGCGACATCACCTGGGACCAGTACTGCAAGTGGAACCTCCCGATCCGGCACGTGGTCGAGGATATTCTCAATGAATATGAAGGTGACCGTGAATGCGCTGATTTCCAGAACTTCACCGTCTACGCCAAGAGGCTTTTCTTCGCCAACGGCATCCATCACCACTATTCCGAGGACAAGTTCTTTCCGGAGTGCCCGAAGGAATATTTCCAGAGCCTTATGGAGGCTGTCGGTGACGGGGAACAGGCCACTGAGCTGCTTGAGGTGATATATTCACCGGACATCTACCCTCAGCGCCGTTCCACTTCCAAGACAGGCGACATCGTGGAGCTTTCCGCTGTGAATTTCTATGACGGCGTGACACGCGAGGAGGTTGATAAATATTACAATTCTATGATGGATCCGAACGACAAGACCCCGATCTCCTACGGCCTTAACACAAAGGTAGTCAAGGAGGACGGCAAGGTTGTCGAGAAGCCTTGGAAGGTCGGCGGGATCTACGGTCCGGCTCTGGAGAGGATCTGCGCCGAACTGGAGAAGGCCGCCGCTGTGGCCGAGACCGATCTTCAGAAAGAGGCGATAGGGAAACTTGTGGCGTACTACAAGACAGGCGATCTGAAGACTTGGGACGATTTCAACATCGACTGGGTGCGCGACACCGTCGGCACGATCGATTTCATCAACGGCTTTATCGAGGACTATGACGATCCGCTCGGGCGCAAGGCCACCTGGGAGGGCTATGTGAACATGAAGGACTCGGCGGCTTCGGCCCGTACCGAGATCCTGAGCGCCAACGCCCAGTGGTTCGAGGACAACTCGCCTGTGGATCCGCGCTTCCGCAAGCCACACGTGAAGGGTGTCTCCGCCAAGGTTGTGGACGGCATCACCCTCGCCGGAGCCACCTATCCTGCCACGCCGATCGGAATCAATCTTCCCAACGCCGACTGGATAAGGCGTGACTACGGCTCGAAGTCCGTGACCATCGCCAACATCACCCACGCCTACGACTATGCCGCCCAGGAGTCGCCGAAGAGCACCCTGACAGAGTTCGCCTACGACCAGGCCGAGATTGACGCTTACAAGCAGTACGGTTCCTACACTGACGAGATCCACACCGATCTTCACGAGTGCCTCGGCCACGGTTCCGGACAGCTTCTTCCAGGAGTCTCCTCCACGGCTTTGGGTGAGTACCAGTCCACCCTTGAGGAGGCCCGCGCCGACTTGTTCGGTCTTTACTATATGGCTGATCCCAAGCTGGTTGAGCTTGGCATTATGCCGAATGCCGAGGCCTACAAGCCGGCATATTCAAACTACATCAGGAATGGTCTGTTCGTGCAGTTCACACGTGTCGAGCTTGGCAAGCAGAACACCGAAGCCCACATGCAGAACCGCAAGCTGATCGCCGAGTGGTGCTACGAGAAGGGTGCCGGCCGCGGGATCATCGAGAAGAAGATGCGTGACGGCAAGACCTATTTCGTCATTAATGACTACGAGGCGCTCCGCGGTCTGTTCGCCGAGCTTCTCGCCGAGATCCAGAGAATCAAGTCCGAGGGTGACTATGCGGCGGGAAAGAATCTCGTGGAGACCTATGCTGTCAACATCGACCCGCAGCTCCACAAGGAGGTACTGGATAGGTATGCGGCCTTGAACCTCAAGCCTTACGGCGGTTTTGTCAATCCGGACATCGTGCCTGTGGAGAAGGACGGCAAGGTTGTAGACTACAAGATCGTCTATGTTGACGACTACCTCCGCCAGCAGCTCGACTACGGCAAGAAGTACAGGACGCTTTAGTGAATCTGACAGAAAGAATATTACAGGACTATTCCTCGTACCTGAAGATCGAACGTGCGATGTCGCCGAACACGGTGGCATCGTACTCGTCCGATCTGCGTAAGTTCTTCTCGTCGGTGGACATCCCTCCGTCGGAAGTCTCCACAAAGGACATCCGCGGCTATCTTGCCTCTCAGGCCGGCCTGTCGAAGCGCTCGCAGGCGAGGATGCTGAGTTCACTGTGCTCGTTTTTTGACTGGCAGGTGCTTGAGGGTGACCGGAAAGAGAATCCGTGCGACCCGGTTGACCCTCCGAAGAAAGGGCGCTATCTTCCTGCCGTGCTTTCTGTCGATGAGGTGGGTTCCATTATGGACTCTGTGGATTTGTCGGACTGGATGGGGAAGCGTGACCGGGCGATTCTCGAGATTCTGTACGGATGCGGACTGCGTGTCTCCGAGGCGGTTGGCCTGCGTATCTCGCACGTCTATCTTGACGAGTCTTTCGTAAGGGTTGTCGGCAAGGGCAACAAGGAGAGGATCGTCCCGATGGGCGAGGTGGCGGTCTGGGCGATCCGGAACTATCTGGCAGCCAGGCCGGAACCCTATGGCCCGGAGTTCGGCGACACCTTGTTCCTGAACCGTTTCGGCAAGTCTCTCAGCCGCGTCTCGATGTTCGGCATCGTCAAGCGCCAGGCCATGCTTGCGGGCATCCGCAAGGAGATCTCCCCGCACACCTTCCGCCACTCTTTCGCCACCCATCTCATCGAGAACGGAGCCGACCTACGTGTCGTCCAGGAGATGCTCGGCCACGAGAGCATCACCACCACTGAGATCTACACCCACATCGACTCCTCCACCTGGCAGCAGTCCGTCCTCTCCCACCACCCGCGCCGTTGACTGTCCTCTCCTTTCCGACGACGCTTTGCTCCCGGAGTGTTGCCCGGGAACTCATCTTTTAGAAATAATGCTTGGCGGCAGGAGAAAAAAGGCAAATGGCAAATTTTGCACGTTACCAAAATTTGCCATTTGTTTTTTCCACTGCTGTTCGTTAAGTTAACACGTACTTTTGTGGGGACTCGATACCTTTCCGACGACGCTTTGCTCCCGGAGCGTTGCCCGGGAACTCATCTTTTAGAAATAATGCTTGGCGGCAGGGGAAAAAAGGCAAATGGCAAATTTTGCACGTTACCAAAATTTGCCATTTGATTTTTCCACTGCCGTTCGTTAAGTTAACGCGTACTTTTGTGGGGACTTGATACCTTTCCGACGACGCTTTGCTCCCGGAACGTTCTCGAAGAGTGCTTCGTATCCCTCTCCGGCGACGTTTTCCCATCTAAGCGTTCCCCGAGAGTGTCTAATGTCCCTCTTGGGCGACGCTTTATTCTATAATCGTTGCCGGGGAGTGCGGGGCTATGGCTTGGCGATGCGGCAGCGGGCGAGTTTGGCGGCTTTGTCGGGAGGGAGGATGCCGGCTTTCAGGAGGCTGGAGACGGCCCAGTCGGTTTTCGGGGAGTTCTCTCTGAAGAGCACAATGCTCCGCGCGGCGCGTTTCCCGATGTAGGGATGGGCGGCAAGCTCCTCTTCCGGGAGCGTCCATAATGAATATGGAGGCGTTGCTGTCGTGTCTAACTTAATGAGATCCTTGAGGTTGTCGAACTTCTCCTGGTCGAAGTGCCAGATGTCCATCAGCTGCTCAGGGTAGGAATATCCTCCCAGCTCCTTCCGGTAGGAGACCATCTTCCCGGCGAAAAACTTACCGATGCCGGGCAGCGACATAAAGGTCGCCGAGTCCGCCGAATTGATGTCGATCTTGGGAATGTCAATGTACTTCTCAAGCCTTCGGAACACGGAATCCTCCACGACGTAGGATTTGGCGAAGTCGCTCCCGCGGCGGAACCGTCCTCCCTTTTGCCGGTAGTTGTCAATGGATTGCGCCTGTTTCTGGGTGAATCCCAGGCGCATGAGATCATCGATGCTCACGGTGTTCGGATCGAACCGGAAACTCTCGTACTTTCTTGGAGTGTTGTTTCTTCTGATCTGCTCGGCCAGAGGAGAGTGCTCCGAGTTCCTGCGGAATGAGTTGCTGACCGAACCGCTTCCCTTTTTGTACACCAAAGCCTTGTTTTCTGTACCAAATGCCTTTCCGGATGTGTTTGGTACACCAGAAGGCTTTTTCCTGTACGGTGATGCCGCTTCGGCAGGCCCAGCGACCGGAGAACGGTTGCCGGCCCGATCAGTCGCTGAGCCTGTGGTTTGACAGGGCTCACCAAACATCGAAGCGTCCGGAGTATGGTTGTCGGACTGGGTGGCCGCTGAACTTGTCGAAGCGACTGGCCTTTCGTTAGCCGTTACGCCGACTGCCTGGCTGGCATTTTCGGAAGCGTAAACAAACACGGTGTCCGGCTCGTCATGATTGGCGATGATCCGTGCGACCGAGGCCTTATGGATGAACAGTGCCGCCTGGTAGCCGACAATGAGAAACAGCAGGGCCACCGCCCCGACAACGAATGAAGCGGACGGCCTCTTGCCATCCTTGTTGGAGTTGAAGTCTTTCATAATATTCAAAGATTATTCTTCCACCTCGGCTTTCCGCCTTTCCTTTTTGGATGACGCACCGGCGACGACTACGACGATCTCGCCTTTGGGCTCGTGGTCCTTGTACCAGGCTGACACCTCCGAGAGTGTTCCACGTTTGTGCTCCTCGTGGATTTTGGAGATTTCCCTTGCGACGGAGCATTCGCGATCCGGTCCGAAATATTCAATGAACTGGTCAAGGGTTTTGACAAGCCTGTAAGGCGATTCGTAGAAAATCATTGTCCGTGGCTCCTCAGCAAGGGTTTTCAGCAGGGTCTGGCGACCTTTCTTCACCGGAAGGAACCCCTCGAAGCAGAATCTGTCGCAAGGCAGGCCGGAGGAGACTATCGCCGGGATGCAGGCCGTGGCTCCGGGAAGTGTCTGCACCTCAATTCCTTCCGCCGCGCATGTGCGGGCAAGAAGGAAGCCTGGATCAGAAATGCCTGGCGTACCGGCGTCGCTGATCAATGCGACATTCAATCCGCCAAGAATCCGTTCCTTGATCATCTCGGCGGTCTGGTGCTCGTTGAACTTGTGATGGGACTGGAGTTTGCCGTGAATGTCGTAGCGGTGAAGCAGGACGCTGCTCGTCCTTGTGTCTTCAGCAAGGATCAAGTCCGCGTCTTTCAACACCTGAACGGCTCTGAAAGTCATGTCGTCCAGGTTTCCGACAGGTGTCGGGACTATGTAGAGGATTCCGGGCATGGTTTTGCCGTAAGATGTTGTTTTGATATTATCTGGTCCGCCACCACTCGTGGCGGCTTCCCTTGCCGGGGTTTTACCTAAGTTTTCTGCGGACCGCCATCATCAGCCTGTAAACAGGCTCGGAGTTCAGGTCCCAGTCCGGGAAATTCGTCTGGATGTAGGATATCGCCTCATCGAGGTTGGTCATGCCATTGAAAGCGCTGATTGTGCTTTGGAAGAGGATAGGGTCCTCCCTGAACAGCACGTTGATCAGCAGAACCCTGTCGTTGAGGGATATGGCGCTGATGACATTCTTGACCTGCGAGCCAGGACGGTCGGTTCTCCATGCCTGCTTCTCCGCCATCACATCCATGACGGCGGTCTCGGCTTTCTTGCTGTCAAGGATAGCGGCCTTTGGCTTCGGCGTAGGCTCCTCTGATGTCGGATTTATCGCAATCTCCGGCTCTATGTCGAGGGTCGGTTCGGAAATCGGCTCTGGGACAGCGGATGGCTCGTCGGCCGGGAAATCATCATCGAAAGGCAGGTCGTCAGGGACCTCGTTTACCGCTTGTCCGGTCGCTTCTACAGGCTCAGCGACCGGTGCCGCCAGTTCAGCAGGTTCTGTGGCCGCTTCGGCAGGCTCAGCGACCGGTGCCGCCAGTTCAGCAGGTTCTGTGGTCGCTTCGGCAGGCTCAGCGACCATCGGCGAGGCTGCATATTCAGCGGCGGGATCCTCTATGACAGGAGAGATGTCGATGTCTTGGATGGAAATGTCAATAGGGGTTTCGTCAAAGGCTGGCATCTGACTCCGCTCCGGCTCGTTGACAGATTTCTCCGCGGAACCGGAGATGGTTCCAAGCGCGCGGACTTCTTCCTCAAGAGCCTCAAGCTCCGCCTTCATATTGCCAATTCTTTCCAGCAGCGCGGAAAGCCTTTTTTCGTCGATGTTTCCCATAAAAATACTATCTTTGCCTGACAAACCGGAAGGGGCGGAAAACCACGCCGCGCCGCAAGGTTTGCGAGTGTTATTGATTATTTCAACAAATCTAACGAAATGTTTTCAGAAAACATAAAAAAAACCGGATGTATTGAAGTTATTTGTGGCTCAATGTTCTCCGGCAAGACAGAGGAACTGATCCGCAGGATCCGCAGAGCCAAGTTCGCCAACCTCAGGATCGAGATCTTCAAGCCGACGATCGACACAAGATATTCAGAGGATGACGTTGTCTCGCACGACTTCCACAAGATCCCTTGCCATTCCGTGAAGGATCCGAAAGAGATGCTGAACGTCGGTCCGGATGTGCAGGTCGTCGGGATTGACGAGGCCCAGTTCTATGATATGTCGCTTGTGGATGTGGCCCAGGAACTCGCCGACCGCGGAATCCGTGTGATCATCGCCGGCCTTGACACCGATTTTCTCGGAAAACCTTTCGGCCCGATGCCTTACCTCATGGCGGTTGCTGAAGAAGTAAGAAAAGTCCACGCTATCTGCGTCAGGTGCGGTAACCTTGCCAACCACTCACATAGATTATCACACAGCACAGAACTCGTGGTCCTTGGAGAGAAGGATGCCTACGAGCCTCTGTGCCGTGAATGTTACAACAAGGCGATCGCCGGGGAACGTGAGGCTTAGTCCTTCACGTTCTTCAACGCCTCGCGTACCTTCGCCTCGATCTCGTCGCAGAGTTCCTGGTTGTCCTTGAGAAGCTGCTTGGTGGCCTCGCGTCCCTGGGCCAGTTTCTGGTCGCCGTAGCTGAACCAGGATCCGCTCTTGCCCACGATGCCATATTCAACGCCAAGATCCAGAATCTCGCCGGCGTGTGAGATGCCCTCGCCGAACACGATGTCGAACTCGGCCTTCTTGAAAGGCGGAGCCATCTTGTTCTTCACCACCTTGACGCGGGTGCGGTTGCCGAGTGCCTCGTCGCCGTCCTTGAGCTGGGTGGTCTTGCGCACGTCTATGCGGACTGAGGCGTAGAACTTCAAAGCGTTTCCACCGGTCGTGGTCTCCGGGTTGCCGAACATCACGCCGATCTTCTCCCTCAGCTGGTTGATGAATATGCAGCAGGTGTTCGTCTTGGAGATGTTCGCCGTCAGCTTCCTCAGCGCCTGGCTCATAAGCCTTGCCTGGAGGCCGACCTTGTTGTCACCCATCTCGCCCTCGATCTCGGCTTTCGGAGTCAGCGCGGCGACAGAGTCAACCACCACGATGTCAATGGCTCCCGAACGGATCAGGTTGTCGGCGATCTCAAGCGCCTGTTCGCCGTTGTCCGGCTGTGAGATGAGCAAAGTCTCAAGGTTGACCCCCAGAGCCTTCGCGTAAGTTCTGTCGAATGCGTGCTCCGCGTCGATCATCGCCGCGATGCCGCCCTGTTTCTGCGCCTCCGCGATCGCGTGGATCGCCAGAGTGGTCTTACCGCTGGATTCTGGACCGTAGATCTCCACGATCCTTCCGCGCGGATAACCTCCGATTCCAAGCGCGTGGTCAAGCGCGACGGAACCGCTTGGAATGACCTGCACGTCCCATTGTGGCTGTTCCCCCAGCTTCATGATCGTTCCTTTCCCGTAGTCTTTCTCAATCTTGTCGATCGTGGCCTGCAGCGCCTTGAGTTTGGCGGCGCCCGCGTCTGTGGCCTTAGCCTCTACCTCTTTTGCCATAATGTTAAAATAATGTTGTTTGTTGTTTTTGGGCGAAAAGATGTCGCCTTTGTGACAAAGATATAAAATTACGTCCAATCCGGCGTTATTTTTCATTAAATTTGTAGTAGGAAAATAAACTCTTGGAATATGCGTGAGCAACTGCTTGGTAAGACTCCTGTCGAATTGAAGGATATAGCTTTGAAAGTCGGTCTGCCTGCCTTTACCGGCAAGCAGATCGCTCAGTGGATGTACGGCCGGAAGGTCCGGAGCATCGATGAGATGACCAACATCTCGAAAGCCGGACGCGAAAGGCTGAAGGAGGAATATTCCCTCGGCGTGACCTTGCCTTCGACCTGCCAGGTCTCTTCGGACGGCACGAAGAAATACCTTTTCCCGGTGGGGGAGGGCAACGCCGTAGAGGCGGTGATGATCCCCGACGAGGACAGGAAGACCCTCTGTGTCTCCTCGCAGGCCGGCTGCCGGATGGGCTGCAAGTTCTGTATGACAGGACGGCAGGGATTCCATGGCAACCTCACAGTGGCGGACATCCTTTCCCAGTTCATCGCCATCGACGAGGCCGCGGAGCTGACGAACGCCGTCTTTATGGGAATGGGCGAGCCTCTGGACAACTTCGGCAATGTGATGAGGGCGATCGAGGTGCTGACCTCCGACTGGGGATTCGGCTGGAGCCCTAAGCGTGTCACCCTTTCGACCATCGGAGTCCTTCCGAACCTGAGGAAATACCTCGAATCCACCCGCTGCCACCTCGCCGTCAGCCTCCACAACCCGTTCCCGGACGAAAGGGCGGAGATGATGCCGGTGCAGAAAGCGTGGCCGGTGCAGGAAGTGATCGACATGATCCGTGAATATGACTTCACAGGCCAGCGCAGAGTGAGCTTTGAATATACTATGTTCGCCGGCCTGAACGATGACAAGCGTCACGCCGACGCGCTTATCCGGCTGCTTCGCGGACTGGAGTGCAGGGTCAACCTGATCCGCTTCCACAAGATTCCGGACGCTCCGTTCGAGACGACTCCGCAGATCATTATGGAACGCTTCAGGGACAGGCTTTCCAACCACGGAATCACCTGCACGATAAGGGCTTCCAGAGGAGAGGACATTCTTGCCGCATGTGGGATGCTGGCCGGGGAACACAGTAGGAAATGAATATGGCAAATAACGTTCAATGACTATGGGAACGAGAACAAGATTGATTTTCACATCACTGGCCGTGATGGTCTCCTTGACGGCCTTGGCGGAATCCAGGTCTCAGCATTCGGTGCTGGATGACAGGAGGGAGGCCGCTGATCTGAGGGTTGAGGTGATCCGGCATAAACTGGACTCCATAAGGCGTTTCAGACATCGTCCGACCGTCGCCCTTGTGCTGAGCGGAGGCGGAGCCAAAGGGGCGGCTCATGTGGGCGTGATAAAGTATCTGGATTCAATCGGAATGCCGGTTGACATCGTGATGGGTACCAGCATGGGCGGCCTTGTGGGCGGAATCTATGCCCTTGGCTACAATGCAGAGCAGCTTGACACCCTGATCCGGAGCATAGACTGGGACCAGGCCTTGAGCGACCGTGTGCCGAGGGGCTACCTGTCCTATTCCTCAATCAAATACAAGGAGAAATATGTCCTGTCCTTCCCGTTCTTTTATGACAAGGATGAGTACTTGCAGATGAAGGACGCCGACGGTCGGTACACAAGAAGGGTCGAGGACATCCACTTCGGCGCGGGGGGAGCCGACGCCACGAACATGGTCAAGGACAACCTTCTGGGGAGCCTTCCGTCCGGAATGGTCTATGGCCAGAATGTCAACAACATATTCAGCTCGCTTTCCGTCGGTTATCAGGATGTGACTGATTTCTATGACCTTCCGATTCCGTTTCTTTGCGTGGCGACCGACCTCGTGTCCGGTACCGCCAAGATATGGACCGAGGGCAAACTCAACACGGCTCTCCGTTCCACGATGTCGATTCCGGGACTCTTCTCCCCTGTCAGGGTCGGCGGCATGGTGCTGGTTGACGGCGGCATGAGGAACAACTACCCGACAGACCTTGCCAAGAAGGTCGGGGCTGACATCGTGATCGGTGTCAATCTTTCCAGTGGCTACAAGGGCTACAACGAGATCAATAATCTTGCTGACATCATCAACACCGGCATCGACATGTTGGGGCGCACCTCTTTCGAGTCCAACATAGACATCCCGGATGTCAACATCAAGCCTGACCTGCACGAGTACAATATGCTCAGCTTCGACGAACGCAGCATTGACACCATCATCAACAGGGGCTACCAGGCCGCCTTGGCCGTCGCTGACAAGCTTGACTCGCTGAAGAAGGTCGTCGGGTCTGACAGGACTGTCATAAGCAACGATCCGGCTGATGACATCAGGGTAAGGAAAGTGCTTGTGTCGGGAGTTGAGATCGCCGGAGTAAATGACAGGGAAAGTCTTTACCTGATGAACAAGATCAAGATCGGGGCTGGCTCCAGGATGGGCAATCAGGAAATCGAGGATGCCGTGGCCACAATCTTCGGCACTAACGCGTTTGACTATGTGAACTATGAACTGCTTGGAGACGAGGAACCTTATAGGCTGAGGTTCAACTGCAAGAAGGGTCCTGTCTGCCAGCTTGGTCTTGGCGGACGTTTCGACACGGAGGAGATTGTGTCGGTGCTGATCAATCTGGGCTGGGGAGTCCACAAGATCCAGGGCTCGTCACTGGATTTCACCGGCAAGGTGGGAACCAATCCGAACGCCAGCGTGACATATTCCTACATCTCGCCGAAAGGAATGTCGTTCAATGTGCTGGCTGGGGTCAGGTACACTGACAGGAACACGTTCAGCATCGGAGACAACAGGTTCAGGATCAACTTTCTGGATGTGCGGCAGGAGGTATTTCTGTCCAACATCACATGGTCCACTTTCTATCTGAAGACAGGTTTCAGGAACGACTACTACAACGTCAATTCATTGATGGCCGAGCAGTCGTTCGGAGACTACGATGTCAACCAACTGTCCAATGATTATGTGACATTCTTCATCGATGCCCGCAAGGACTCGTTCGACAACGCCTACATCCCGACAAAAGGGAAGTCTTTCGGCCTCTCCTACGATTGGGTCTTCGGTGGCGGGCCGCAGAAATTCAATAACTTCCATGCTTTGACATTGGATGCCAAACAGGTTGTGGGCGGTGACAGGTTCGCGTTTATCCCGTCTTTGAACATCCGTTACCTGCTCGGCGACGAGGTTCCGGTGCCTTTCACCAACACGATCGGCGGTAGCATGGCCGGCCGGTATCTAGACCAGCAGATCCCGTTCATCGGAATCAACAATGCCGCGGCCATGCAGAAGATTCTCGGTGTGGCCAGGGCTGACTGGCGCTGGAAGCTGTTCAAGAACAACTACCTGTCGGCGATCGCCAACTTTGCCTTGTCCTGCGATGAGATCTCCGCTTTCAAGAATTTGGACGAGGATGTGGCCGGATATCTGGGCTGTGGCCTTCAGTACACCTACAACTCGATTGTGGGACCGTTGAGCCTTAATGTGCACTGGTCAAGCTACACGCACAAAGTGGGGCTGTACCTGAGCCTTGGATTTGATTTTTAGGAATATGGATGATTTCGCGAAAATGCTGGACAGGCTTCAGGCCCAATGTGTCAAGAGGGAATATTGCCGCTCGGACATATTCAAAAAGGCTTTGACCGCCTTTGATGGGGATAAGGATGCCGCGGAGAGATTGGTCGCGTCGCTTGTCGAGGATCGTTTTGTCGATGATTCGAGATATGCCGCCGCGTTCGCGAGGGAGAAGGCCCGCCTGTCGGGTTGGGGTCCTGTGAAGATCTCTTTCGCGCTCACAGCCAAAGGAATATCCAAGGCCGTGGTCTCGGAGGCTTTGAAGGAGGTTGATCCCGATGAGGCCGACAGCAGGATGGTCTCGGTGCTTGAGGCAAGGTACCGTGCGCTGAAGGGAGATCCGCAGGAGAAGTTCAAACTGATCAAATTCGGGTTGACAAGAGGCTATGAATATGAAAAGATAGCCCCCGTGGTGGATGAGATTCTGAAGAAGAATCGTTAACTTTGCGGACTCGGAATGGGATGTTTTCACAGAGGACGGATCATTGGATGGATAAGTCGAACTTAATTCAATTGATATGAAAGCGATTGTTAAAACCGATTTCAACTTGCCGGGACAGGTTGGAAAGTATGTCGGTAAGGTACGTGATGTCTATGACATTGACGGAAAGTATCTCGTTATGGTTGTTACGGACAGGATCTCAGCGTTTGATGTGGTCCTGCCGGAAGGGGTTCCCTACAAGGGACAGGTGCTGAACCGCATAGCGGCCAAATTTCTGGACGCCACGGCCGACATCCTTCCGAACTGGAAGGTGGCCGTGCCGGATCCGGCTGTCACCATCGGCCACAAGTGTGAGCCTTTCAAGGTTGAGATGGTCATCCGCGGCTACCTCGCCGGACATGCCTGGAGGGAGTACAAGGCTGGAAAGAGGACGATCTGCGGTGTGGCGATGCCGGACGGGATGGTAGAGAACCAGAAGTTTCCTGAGCCGCTTGTGACCCCGACCTCTAAGGCCGCCGAGGGACACGACGAGGACATTTCCAAGGAGGAGATCATCGCCCAGGGGCTTGTCGGACGTGAGGACTACGAGAAGCTTGAGGCTTACACAAGGGCCATCTACAAGCGTGGATGTGAGATCGCCGCACAGCACGGACTGATTCTGGTGGACACCAAGTACGAGTTCGGCAAGAAGGACGGTCAGATCTATCTGATGGACGAGGTGCACACTCCGGACTCCTCACGTTATTTCTACGCCGATGGTTACGAGGAGAGGCTTGCCAGAGGTGAGCATCAGAAGCAGCTCTCCAAGGAGTTTGTCCGTGAGTGGCTGATGGCCAACGGTTTCCAGGGACAGGAAGGACAGAAGGTTCCGGAGATGACTCCTGAGGTTGTGGCCGGGATCTCAGACCGTTACATCGAACTCTACGAGCACATCACCGGCGACAGGTTCGAGAAGACTGAATATTCCGCCGAAGCCATCGAGGCCAATGTCAAGGCTTGCCTTGAGGGCTTGAAATAAGAAAGTCGGTCACTGAACCTGTCGAAGTGTCCGACAGCCATGCGGATTTGACACAGACAATGGACGGCCTGAAACGGATATACGCCCGCAACTGCGAGGTGCGAAGGATTGACAGGACGGTCGCCGAACCGTTCCTTCAATCCTTTCACCGTTTGGGCTACACCAGATGCCGCCACCTCTACGGCCTGTACGTCACACGAGGCGAGGATATTCCTTTAGGCACATTGGTCGCCGTCGCCGGCTTCTCCGCTCCGAGAATATGGCGGAAGGGGGAGCGAGACATCCGTTCCTGCGAATGGGTCCGCTATGCCTCTCTGGAAGGAATCGGCGTGGACGGCGGGATGGGCAAGCTCCTGAAGGCGTTCATCGGGGACGTGAGGCCGGACGATGTGATGAGTTACGCCGACGCGTCCTGGTCAGACGGGGATGTCTATCGTAAGCTGGGATTCTCGCAGGAGGAAGACAAGGTTTTCCCGAATGGAGGCCGAAGTCTGAAGTTTAGACTGAAACTGACTGAATATGAGTAAGAACCGAACATTGTTGGGACGATTGTCAAGGCTGCTTCTGATCAAGCTGCCGTTGGCATTCTTCGTGCTGACTTTCCTGTGGGCGCTTATCCTGAGATGGTGTCCGGTCTATGTCACCCCTCTGATGATCCAAAGGACGATAGAGTACCGCGGAGACAAGAACTATCATATTCATAAGACTTGGGTGCCGTACAAGAGGATCTCTCCCGAGATGGCCCGCGCCGTGATAGCCAGTGAGGACAACCTTTTTGACAAGCACAGCGGCTTCGACTGGAAGGCGATAAAGCAGGCGCAGAAGGAATATGAAAGCGGCAAGCGCCGCCGGGGTGGAAGCACTATCTCCCAGCAGACGGCGAAGAATGTGTTCCTGCTTCCGCACAGGTCGATGGTGCGCAAAGGCTTCGAGGCTTATTTCACGGTTCTGATCGAGTTCCTTTGGAGCAAGGAAAGAATTATGGAGGTTTACCTGAATGTCGCCGAGATGGGCAAGGGAATATTCGGGGTCGAGGCTGCCGCGGAGCATCATTTCGGAACTTCCGCCGCCAAGCTGACACGCCGCCAATCCTGCCTGATCGCCGCCTGCCTTCCTAATCCGCAGAAACGTAACGCCGGCAAACCGTCCTCCTACATCAGCAGGCGCGCCTCCGACATCGCGTCCTTGGAATCCAAGATCGGCTACCCTGACTGGGTCTATCACAAATGATGGCAGTCTGTGCGTTGGGGCATTATTCTGGCCATAACTTCACGAAATCTCGTTAATTTTTTGTATCTTCGTAATTTTGAGGGCATTTGGCATGACCGTGTGGTTGTGCCGGCCTTTGTTGAATGATTTACAAATAATTATAGTTGTTATGAAGATACTAGTGACAGGCGCAGCAGGATTCATCGGCTCAAGGCTGATGGCCAGGCTTGCGGAAAGAGGAGACGAAGTTGTCGGACTTGACAACATCAATGACTACTATGACGTACGCCTTAAGTACGGAAGGCTGCGTGAGAACGGTTTCGAAGGCCCGTTCCAGGAAGGAGAGCTGGTTGTCAGCGGAAAGTACCCGCGCTGCCGCTTTGTCAGGATGTCGATCTGTGACAAGCCCGCCCTTGACGGTCTGTTCGGGAAGGAACGGTTCGACAAGGTGATGAACCTTGCCGCCCAGGCAGGGGTGAGATATTCAATCACAAACCCTTACGTCTATCTTGAGAGCAACCTGCACGGATTCCTGAATATTCTTGAGGCATGCCGCAACTTCGGTGTGGGGCATCTGGTCTATGCCTCATCAAGCTCGATCTACGGGCTCAACGAGAAGGTGCCGTTCTCGGAGGATGACAAGGCTGACTGCCCTGTGAGCCTCTATGGGGCCACCAAGAAGGCCAACGAGCTGATGGCCCATTCATATTCAAAACTTTACGGATTCGCTTCAACCGGGCTTCGCTTTTTCACCGTCTATGGCCCGTGGGGCCGTCCGGACATGTCCCCGATGCTTTTCGCTTCGGCCATAGCCAAAGGTGAACCTATCAAGGTGTTCAACAACGGAGACATGATCCGTGATTTCACCTATGTGGATGACATCGTGGAAGGAACGATCCGTGTGATTGACCATGCCCCGAAGGCTGAGGAATGCGCCCACGGAGTCCCGGCGAAAGTGTATAACATCGGCTGTTCCCACCCTGTCAGACTGATGGATTTCATCAGCGAGATTGAGCGGGCGTACGGCAAGCCGGCTCAGAAAATATTCCTACCGATGCAGGCCGGTGATGTCTATCAGACCAACGCCGACACCACCAAGCTTGAGACAGAACTCGGCTACAAGCCAAGCACGAGCCTTCACGAAGGAATTTCTCGGTTTATGGAATGGTACAAGAGCGACCTTAATCCGCTGAAATAGGACATTGAATATATTCCTGAAGTAGATCTTTGAATATGGGTGACCGGCAGACAGGGCAGATTTCGGAGAACAGCAAGAGGATAGCCAAGAATACCCTTGCGCTGTACTTCCGCATGTTCCTGCTGATGGCGATCGGGCTCTACACTTCCAGGGTGGTTCTTAACGCATTGGGAGAGACTGACTTCGGCATATACGGAGCCGTGGGAGGAATCGTCTCTATGTGCTCACTTCTGTCCGGCTCGTTGGCCTCGGCCATAAGCCGTTTTCTGACAGTGGAGCTTGGTAAGAATGATGTTGCAAGACTACGGGAAGTCTTTTCGATGTCCATCATCGTGATCCTGCTTCTGGCCGCTGTGGTATTTGTGATCGCCGAGCCATCCGGGGTCTGGTATGTCGGAAACGTGATGAACTTGCCTCCAGAACGTGTAGAAGCTGCCAGATGGGTGTTCCAGTTCTCATTGCTTACATTCTTGGTCAACTTGTTGTCCGTGCCCTACAACGCAACTATCATCGCGCATGAGAAGATGAGCGCATACGCCTACATCAGCATTCTTGAAGGAGTGTTGAATCTTACCGTGGCTCTTCTTATAATGCACAGTACGTTTGATCGTCTGAAATATTTTTCGGTGCTGATGTTCCTTTCTGCAGTTGTTGTGAGGTTCACTTATGCTGCGTACTGCAGACGTTTTGACGAGTGCGGACACAAACTAAGATGGAACAAGAGAATATTCCGCCAGATGCTTTCCTTCGCCGGATGGAGTTTTCTCGGAAATGGAGCTTATATGCTTAACACTCAAGGTGTGAACCAGTTGCTGAATGTTTTTTTCGGAGTCTCGCTCAATGCTGCCAGGGAGGTCATGTCCAAGGTTGAGACATCAGTGAACAGGTTCGTCACGAACTTCATCACGGCGATAAATCCGCAGATAATGAAATCCTACGCTGCAGGAAACTATGAGTATATGTACCATCTGGTTTGCAGAGGGGCAAAATATTCTTACTTCCTTCTTTGGATTCTCGTTCTGCCGCTGGTGCTGGAAACCCCCGCCATCCTTCGTCTCTGGCTAAAGAATGTCCCTGAATATTCAGTTGTATTCGTCCGGTTGTCATTGGCTACCGCCTTATGCAACACGCTTGGTCACACTTTTTTAGCTGCAGTCAATGCAACAGGTAATGTTGGCCGGTATCAGACTTGGGTCACTATTGTCGGAGGTCTGGTCTTTCCTTTGTCTCTGGTGGCGTTCAAGTTGGGATGTGAGCCACAGACAGCCTTCTACATTTATTTTCTGGTGTATTTTGTCCTGATTTTTGTCCGTCTGGTTATTGTGTCCGGACATATTGGCATGCCGAAGTCTTTGTTTGTCAAGGAGGTTTTCATGAGGATAATCCCAGTCACACTGCTTTCGGCCGCTGTTCCTTCAATTTTGGTGTGCGGAATGTCTCCGTCTGTCTGGAGAGTCCTGATTGTCAGCCTTGTCAGCGTTTGCAGTGTGGCTGTGACGGTGTATTTCACAGGACTGACCGATGGAGAAAAGGCTTTTGTCATCAGAAAAATCAAGAATATCAGCAAGATAAAAGTATTGTCATGAACACACATTATACAGTCGAAAAAAACGTTCTGATTCTGGTTAGTCTTCTAAAGCGGAACGGAATAAGAAAAGTCATCGCTTCCCCTGGAACCACGAACATCACGTTTGTGGCCAGTCTGCAGAGCGATCCTTTCTTCCAAATGTATTCAGCGGCGGACGAGCGCTCTGCGGCGTACATGGCCTGCGGCTTGGCGGAGGAAAGTGGAGAGCCGGTGGTGATAACCTGCACTGGAGCCACGGCGTCACGAAACTATATTCCAGGAATGACTGAAGCATATTACCGGAAACTACCTGTGCTTGCGGTCACGTCCATGGCCGGACGTTCGAAAATCGGAAATCTCAATCCACAGATAATCGATCGTTCCAGGATTCAGAAGGATGTCTCGGTTTATTCAGCCTTCCTTCCTTTTGTCCATGACTGTGAGGATGAAAGGCTATGTGTTCTGACAGTGAACAAGGCGATGATCGCGCTTCGGGCCGGCGGGGGGGGACCGGTGCATCTTGATGTGGAGACAAGAATCTCCACGGATTTCTCAGTCATGGAGTTGCCGGACGTTCCCAAAATTGATTATTATGAATATGACGACAAATTACCGACAGTCCCAGAGTGTAACGTCTGTGTCTTCATCGGATCTCATCTTCCATGGAAAGAGGATGAACAGAAGGCCTTGGAGGATTTTTGTGACAGATATGACGCGGTCGCTTTTTGTGATCTGACATCGAATTATTCAGGACGGTTCGCTGCGAGGGCGGCGGCTGTTTTCTCACAGAAGTACATCCATACTTCACTTCTCAGGCCTGACCTGCTGATTCACATCGGAGAGGTCTCGGGTGATTACTACACATGGAAATCATTGAAACCAAAAGCTGTGTGGCGCGTCAGCCGGGATGGGGAACCAAAGGATGCTTTCGGAAGTCTGACCAAGGTTTTCAATATGTCCGAGAAGTTCTTTTTCCGGAGTTATTCAGACATGAAGGCACCGTCTGCTCCATCCATGAAAATGACTGGAATAGAAAAGGAATATGAGGCAGTGCTCTCATCTGTTCCGGAACTGCCTTTCTCCAATCTTTGGGTCGCAAGGCGTCTTTCCGGCGCGCTGCCTTCCAGGGCAGTGCTTCATCTTGGCATACTCAACTCGTTAAGAAGCTGGAATTTTTTCAGACAAGATCCATCAGTAAAAGTGTTTTCCAATGTCGGCGGATTCGGAATAGACGGCGGATTGTCCTCGTTGGTGGGTTCATCTTTGGCCTCTCCTGAAATTTTGCATTTCGGTGTTTTCGGTGACCTCGCATTCTTTTATGACATGAACTCGTTAGGTAACAGACACATAGGAAAGAACATCAGAATCTTGCTGATAAACAACGGCAAAGGAACCGAATTCAGAAACTACAGCCATCCGGCTTCGATGTGGGGGGACGATGCCGACGCATACATCGCCGCCAGTGGTCATTATGGGAATAAATCCCATGAGTTGGTCTCTCATTATGCCCAGGATCTTGGCCTTGAATATCTTTCCGCATCAAATGCGGAAGAGTTCAATAGTGTTTCGGAGAGATTTGTCTCGCCTTCGTTGTCCCGTTCCATGGTGCTGGAGGTTTTCACGGACAGTGAGGACGAGAGCCGGGCTTTGGAAATGTTCGGCAATGCCGTTGGACCGGATGCAAAGGATAAGGCCAAGGATTTGATCAAGAGTGTGTTCGGGAAGGATTCCATCAACCGTATTAATAAATTGATAGGAAAATAGATTATGGGAAAGACTTTGACGAGAGCGATTGACTATATATTCAAAGGCATTCCGAAAGTGAATGTCAAGGTCGATGTTGGAATGGTGGAACCTTCTAACATATTGAAAGGGAAAAAGATCCTGATAACGGGTGGTGGAAGAGGTTTGGGTTTCGCGATAGCTAAGAAGTGTGTCGCCGAGGGAGCGGAAGTGCTCATCTGCGGGAGATCTTCACAAACCCTTGAAAAGGCAGCCTCGGAATTGGGCGATTGCCTTTATTCTGTTTTCGATGTGACAGATTACGAGCATATTCCTTCGTTTGTCCAAGAGTGTTCCCGGAAACTTGGAGGACGGATTGATGTCCTTGTCAACAATGCTGGAATATCCTTGCATGAGGGAAGCATCTACGATGTGACATTGGAAGGATTTGACGCTCAGTTCGGAACCAACCTGAAGGGACCATACTTTTTGTCGAAGGCATTTCTGAATAATTTCAAGGCTACCGGTAATTCAGGAGGAAGCATAATATTCGTGACATCTGAAAGGGGACTGTACTGCGACGACCAACCCTATGGCCTCACCAAGGCGGCGGTTTGCAGTCTTACTCAGGGACTTGCGCGCAGAGCGTTGAAGGATGGCGTTCGGGTCAATGCGGTCGCTCCCGGGGTGACGGTTTCGGACATGACTGGTGTTGACAGGAACGGAAATCTTTTTAGACCGGGAACTTCGGGCGGACGTGTGCTGCTTCCGGAAGAGATTGCCGAGACGGTCGTGTTTTTGATCTCTGACGCGTCAAGGTCAATCAATGGAGTCATTATTCCATGCAATGAGGGCAATCACATTAGATGTGACTGGTAGCTATGAGAATAGGAATCCTGACATTTCACTATGCGTGCAACTACGGGGCGATGTTGCAGACTTACGCCACGCAGGAGTTCTTGCGCTCGATGGGACATGATGTCTGTGTGGTTGACTATCGCAATAAGTCAGTAGAGGAAGGCTACGCTGCCTGGAACTTCAAAATAGACTTGCTGAAGACTTTGCCAAGAGCCTTCTCCAGGGCGATGAGGAATAGCCGGTTCAGACATTTCATGAAAGAATGTCTGGTGTTGTCAAAAGATCCGTTTGACAGTTTTGATGTGTTGCTGTTCGGCAGCGATCAGATCTGGAATGAAATAATCACTGGCGGATTTGACAAGATATATTGGGGAGATTTTACTACCAAGGCCAGAAAAGTCGCTTGGGCTGCCAGCGCCAACGTCCTGTCTTTCTCGGACATGGAATATGCCGCGAAATGCCTGTCTGGATTTCATGCGATAAGCGTCAGGGAGGATTCTTTGAAGGAATTGGTCAGCGGTATGACATCGGTTCCGGTCAAGTGTATTCAGGATCCGACCTTGATGCTGGGCGAACGGGAATGGAAGGCATTGGCCGGCCCCGTCAAGGATGGGGGATATGTCTTGGCTTATCCGATGCTTTGTGATGAATTGGTGATAAAGACCGCCGGCGCGATCGCTGGAGCAAAAGGACTACGGCTCGTGATACTTTCCAAGAATGCATTGTACCGACCGTATAAGAATATGGTGCAATGGGCTGGACCGGAGGAGTTTGTGTCGTATTTCGCAGGAGCGTCCCATGTTGTCACATCATCATTTCACGGAACGGCTTTTTCGATCATATTCAGAAAAAAGTTCCTATCGGTCGTAGAACCTGGTACAAGGAATCTTCGTGTGGAGTCATTGCTTCGAAAGATGGGGCTTGAGAACCGGCTTTCTGACGGTTCGGACATGTATTCCATCGACTTGCCTCTAGACAATGATAAGATAGGTATGGCCTTGGACGGGTTAAGGCAGGAGGCTGTCGATTTCTTGAAAGCATCAATGTCATGACAAAGAACGGCAAGATAACGGTTCTGTATGTGAACCATGAGGATAACGTTGTCGGTGGGGCTTCCTGGTCGCTCGTCAATCTCATCAGGTCGGTCAATGAGTATGTCATTCCGGTCATTCTGTTGAGGTCGGAGGGACCTGTGGCCGACTTTTTCCGATCCAAAGGCTACGAGTGCATTGTTCATTCATTCAGGCGCTTGACATACAAAGGGGGAGTCTTGAAAAGGACATTGCGTTTTCTTCCTCACCTTGTGACGAACACCTGGATCAACCACAAGTGTGTCAAGGATGTGTCCAGACTTCTTGCTGGCAGAAACGTCAGCATTGTCCACAGTAACTCGGGTGTCATCGACATCGGGCTGGCCTTGGCGGAAAAACTTGGCGCGAGGCATGTCTGGCATATTCGTGAATATTTTGACCTGGGCTTGAACGCCAGACCTTTCCGAGGATTCGGAAGGTGGAATGTGGAACTTCGCCGCTCTGATGCTGTCATTTTGATTTCCAACGGTTTGCGGGAGCATCTTGGGCTAAAGGACTGTCTGTCGGCATACTGCTTCCCTGATGCTGTGCGTTCTAAGAATGATGTCGTCCTTGATACAGAAAAAGAAAAGTATTTCCTTTTCTGTGCTGGTGAGATGGGGGCAGTGAAACGTCCGGAAACAGCCATTAGGGCATTCGGCGGATCCGGTTTGGCGGCCAAAGGGTATTCGCTGGTCTTCACGGGAAACTGTCGTGAAGAGAGAAAGGCCGGCCTGATGGAGGTGGCGAAAGAGGCCGGTGTGGAAAACAATGTCGAGTTTAGGGGCTATGTGGCTGACATCAGGTCTCTTATGTCCAAAGCTACAGCCTATCTCATGTGTTCTGAGTTCGAGGGGTTGGGGCGTGTGACCATTGAGGCGATGTTCTACGGCTGTCCGGTGATTGCCAGAAGGTCTGGAGGCACTTTGGAGATAATCACTGACAGGCGGAACGGTTTCTTTTTTGACACGGTTGAGGAATGCTCGGGACTTATGAATATGCTGGCGTCGGCTCTGCCGCTTGACGTTGTCCGCGAGGCCCAGAAAGATGCGGTGGCCCGTTATTCTGAAGAGGAATACGGCAGTGAGATAATGCGTGTATATGATGTTTTGACAAAATGATAGGCGTTATAGTTATTAATTATCACAGTGAGGAGAAGACGATAGAGTTCGTGAGGACTGAACTTGCGAAGATCCGGTCGGATTATGCTGTGGTGATTGTGGACAACGGTAGCACGGAACTAAGCAGGGACCGTCTGCTGGAGGCGTTCAAGGGGGCGGACCAGTACGTTTTCGTGGTGCCGTCCGAAGAGAATCTTGGCTTTGCCAAAGGCAATAATCTTGGGGCGGAAGTGGCTCGTAATCAGTTTGCTCCTGATGTTTTTTTGTTCGCCAACAATGACATACGTCTTGTAGAACCTGATGTTGTCGAAAGGATGGCGGCCAGGTTGAGGTCTCTGGAGGAGGCCGGGGCTCTCGGCCCAAAGGTTGTCGGACTGGACGGGCGGCTCCAGAGTCCAGAGCCGTTCATCAGTTTCTGGGACAGGCATGTGGCTCTTTATTGGAGGAGTCTGTTTTCATCCAAATCAAGAAGACCGTTTTGGGAGGAATATTCACAGACTGCTAAGGAAGGCTTTCATTACAGGATTTCAGGATCTTTCTTCATGGTCAAGGCCGAAGATTATTCCGCTTGCGGGAAAATGGATCCGAAGACCTTTCTCTATGCGGAGGAAATGATTCTGTCCGAAAGGCTTAAGAGGATAGGAAAGGGTGTTTACTACTACCCTGAAGTCTCGGTCGTTCATGAACATGGGGCGACCACGAGGAAGTACTACGACAAGGTCAGGGTGGGGGAACTCAAGTATCAGAGTGAGAAGTACTACTATAGGACCTACATCGGGACTCCGGCGTGGCAGTTTCTGGTGGCGGACCTGACATATTCATTGAAAAAATTGCTGCAGAGGTAGGTTATGAGAAAGAAGATTTACGTGTCGCCGTCGGCTAACAGGAAGAACGGCTATCCGAACCGCTACTTCGTCTTTTTGAAGGAGAATCTGGCTGAGTATTTCGATGTGCTTGACGCGGACAACGAGCCATACCTGACGCAGGGGTGGGCGTTGCTGAAACATTCGTTCAAGGCTGACATATTCCTTTTGAGCTTCGTGGAGACGATCGCTTTCCACAAGCTCGCTTTCCTGCAGTATCTTATGGTGCGTCTGAGTTTCCGGGTGATGAGGCTCCGGCGTGGAAAGATCGTGTTCATATTCCATAACCCGCGCCCTCACAAGGGGGAGAACTGGATGTCGAGGTCGCTGACGAAGGTTCAGTTGCTTCAGTCGTGCCTTGTCGTCTCGCATTCCGGAGAGACCGCCGCGTTCGCGAGGGCTTTGATTTCTGAATATGGCGGCTCGCCTGACAAGGTGCGTTATGTCTGCCATCCGGTCGCAGTCGCCGGTGATGATGGTTCTGTTGTCGCCGAGGCTGATGATGGCTTTGCGCCTTCCTTGAAAACAAGACGTTCCGGCAGGTCTGATGAGATTTTGATCTGGGGAAATATCCTTCCGTACAAAGGAGTGCTGGAGTTTATTTCCAGCCCGGCCGTGAGGGTCGCCGGGCTTAATGTCCGCATAGTCGGCCGGTGCAAGGATCCAGGAATGGCAAAAGACATCGAAAAGGCTGTGGCCGAGTGCGATTCCGCCGAGTTTGTCGGCTCTTATTCCAATGGTTCTGAGTCTCTTCGCTCGAAGATTATTTTCGAGAACAGAGCCGCTGACTTTGATGAACTTGCATCTTTGGTCAGTTCCAGCAAGTTTGTGTTGTTTCCGTATCTGCCAGGCAGTGTGTCAAGTTCGGGTGTGCTGATGGACACTCTGGCAATGGGAGGGAATCCGGTAGGGCCGGCGGTAGGGGCGTTCGCTGATCTCTCCAGGGAGAATGTTTGTTTTGTCTATGGTTCAGAGGCCGAGATGATCGAGATCCTGAAGTCAGACCGGAGCGTCAATCCTGGAGTTCTCCGTGATTTCATCGCCCGCAACACATGGCACTCCTACGCCAAGTTCTTCGCGGACTTTTTTGCCGTTCGGTGAAGCTTCATCAATGTTCCCAAAAGATATTTTGGAGGTTATCTTTTGGATGAAATAATTAACCGCATGGTTGTATTTCAGTGATATTTTGGAATAATGGATTAATTTTTGATATCTTTGCCACTGTTTGAAAGTTGAACAATTAATATTCATTTTGATTATGAAGAAAGTATTTTCATTTATCCTTGCGGCATCCATGATGCTTATAGGAGCCGCTGCCATCGCGCAGCCATCACTCGGCATCGGCTACCTTAACTCTACGGACAAGGCAAAGTCCGGCAGCACGACCAAGACCACTAATCTGAGCGGCTTCTATGTAGGCGGATCCTATAACATTAACCTTGCCGGTTCTTTTGGCGTGGCTCCGGGACTGTACTATGGTCTTGCTACCAAGAGTGATGCGGACAGCTATTTCGGCATCAACACTAATGTTGACGTTACAGAACACTATCTTTCCATCCCTGTGATGTTCAATGCGGGCCTTACCTTCGCAGACGGCATTGTCGGCAGGATCTACGCCGGTCCTTCGCTGGCTTATGGTATTGCTTCCGACACCAAGGTGAAGGGATCCATCGCCGGTTTCTCAAAGGACACCAAGATCAACAACTATGGTGACGACTATCACTACGGACGTTTCGATGTCATGCTCGGCGGCGGTGTGGCGGTCGAGTTCTTCGACATGGTACGCTTCAATGTCGGCTATGACTACGGTCTCGTGAACCGTTATACCGGTGACGGCGACATAACCCGTCACAGGAGCCAGTTCAACATCGGTGTCGCCTACCTCTTCTAAAGTCAACTTTGTTTATTTGACGATAAGTGGTCAAGGATTCTTTCCTGACCACTTTTTTTGTTGAGATAGGTCGGACGGAGCGGCATTGGTTTTCTTAGCCAATTTCAAAAATCCCTGTATGTTGTTTTAGAGTGTGTTCAACATATTCATGATAGACCTTGTGTCCGGATTTACTATCCATCATTTGCAGTTGGCGGGAACGCTAGTGCGTCACGTAGTCCTCTCTGTGGCATGATAGCGTTCCTGACGAGGCATCAGAGAGTTGTGTCGGGAACACTGAATATGCCTGCAAGGCATTCAGTACAAGAATCGTGTTCCCTTCAATTGCAAAAGCTCTCTCATGTCCGAGGATGGCTTGGCTCTCGGGATTGTTTTTTGGACATAGTCAGTTTAGGTGGTATTACGCACGGCCAGTTGAGTTGATTTCTTAACATCGTAGGTTCAAGGGAGGCTTTCAGCCATGGGATTGGCGGCCGAACACCTGAGACAGTAACTCTTTGTCAAGCAACGTGACCCTTGCCAGCTGTGGAATAGAATAGGTCCGGCGGTTTCCCCATAGTTTCTGGGCCACGGCCATGCGTTCGTCCATGCTTGCTTTGCTGACGGAATCCCTGCTGAACAAAGAACGGCAAAGTTCACGTGCCTCATCCCTGAGCGCCTTGTCGGACCTGTCCTGCAGTAGACTGTTCGAGGACTCCCGGTCGATCTGAGCCTCAATGTCTTTCTTTTGATGAAGGAAAGCGAGAAAAGCCCTGATTGACATGAACAACCTTTCGACTACATCCCAGTTAAGATAGGAATGCGGGATAATCATTCCGGAATCATCGTATCTCCAATCGGATGGAAGCTGGACTTTTGTATTGAACATAGCCTTGCGCTGCCTTACACTGAGGCTTCCGATACAGGTCCCATAGCTTTCGGTCACGTTGTGATCCACGAATAGGATGTCACCGGGTCCCCAGCGGTAGCGCCATGGCGCTTGAGGGAAGCCTGCTGCGATACTGTTACGGTAGACGTAGATGATCTTGTTTTTCAGTTCCGTTTCCGTTTCGATCCCATCAATTGAGATGTCTATTCCTTTGGGAATATATTCCTTGCGCCCTGTCTTTTTCATCCAGGTCTCAAGCTGGCGCTTTATGAAGCGTCTCATTCTCTCGCAGTCTTCCGGCCGGCCACGGACAATCTCGTGAAAGTGTGTCCCCATGACCTGTATCATCAGTAAACTTACATCGCAGGCATGGGCTGCTATGGGGAGAAGGTTCATGCCGAAGATGCGGTCTTCCTCGGTCTCAAAAAGGTTCTTGACTGAGTGTCCGTTAGAGTAGATGTGGGCATAAAACCCTTCCAGAGGCTTGTCTATCCAGCCGTTGATGCTTTGTGTGGTCATAATGAAGTTTTTTAGTTGTTTGGGTTACTTTTTTAGCCGGGAACACCGGTTCACGACCTGCGGCAGGTCACTGTGGCAATCGAAACAAATTTATGAATATTATCACATATCTTCAAGCATTCCATGAAAATAAGTCTCATAAGTCTCATTATCTACAATGCTGTATCAAACATAGTGGCCAGACTGGAAGTCATTAGATTATGTCGGCCCAAAGATTTCCCGTAACCTTTTTTCATGCTCCTCAGGGCTGTCACAAAGTGACTGTGGGTAGGAAGTTGGTGATTGAAGCGAATTCAAGAGCCCTTTTATCACCCTTCTCTTTGAAATTGGCGGGAACGCTAATGTGCCTTGCGTGGGTTTCAGCAACATGGTGTCGTTCCCGAAGAGGTGTCAGAAAGTTGTGTCGGGAACACTGAATATGCCTGCAAGCCATTTAACTGTAGACTACTGTTTCCGTCAACTTCAAAAATACGTCGTCCCATAAGGTGAAGGCTAGGGAATTGACGGGATTGCTAATAGGCAGCGGCAAAATACAGGGTTCATCAAGGTGAAAGGTTACGAGGTCACTTCATGGTGAGGTAGTGGCGGCGGAGGGGTTCGGGGAACTTCTCGATGGAGTAGCGGAGCATCGTGCGGGGCATCGAGGTGGCATATTCATCGAGAAAGAGTTCGAGGCGGCGCCGGTCGCGCTTGCCGGCTTCGCGGAGCATCCAGCCGACGGCCTTGTGCATCAGGTCGTGCTTATGGGACATCAGCTTGACAGCCAGAGAGTAAGTGTCGTTGAACTCGCCGTTCCGGATCAGAGTCAGAGTCGAGACGATGGCGATTCTCTGCTCCCACAGCAAAGTGCTGTCCGCCAATGAATATAACCGCTCCCGCTCCTGTGGGTTCTCAAGAAGATAGCCACCGACAATGGATGGAGCGGTCAGGTCGACCAGATCCCAGTTGTTGATTCCGGAGGTGTGTGAAAGATAGAACTCGAAAACCTCTTTCGGGACGGATTTCCGGCTCTGCTGCACGAGGATTATAAGCGCACATAGACGGGCTTCGTGCCAAGGAGAACCTAGCAAGGCCTCTATGTCGAACAACGATGCGAACAGATTCTTTTTCGCCACGGCCCTGACATCCGGCACGACCACACCCAGAAAACGGTCGCCTTCACCATATTCGCCGACTCCACACTTGAAGAACCGTGGCAGCACGACGCGCTTCTCCTCTGAATGAAGCGCATCCAGTTCAGCGGTCACCCTTTCGGCGAATGTTGTTGGATTCTGTTCCATAGTTGTCCTTATGAAGAAAGCTTACAGTCTGGTCCAGGTCACGGTTTCGGAGAAGCCCATCTTGGAGCCCTTTAGCGAAAGGGTCTTGGAGTCCGAGAACCAGGCTTTGAGGGAGGCGTTGATGCCTCGCACAGGGTCATAGATGTTGGCTCCACTCCAGACTTTGGCGGAAGCGTCATATTTCAAACCTTTGAATATCACGATTTTGTCACAATCGACATTCCTCAGCGACTTGTCCGGATTCTTGGCGTCCTTGCGGACAGATCCATCTTTCTCTGTCCTGTTCTGGACCCAGAAGACCTGTGCGGTGTAGGAGCCGTCGGCATTTTTGAAAACCTTGACCTTGCTTTTCTCGCCTTTATGATCGACAAGGTAATCACCGATGATGTTGTCTCCGGCCGCGTTCGGATCTTCTGCACTCGCAGATGTTTCCGTAAGGCTGGTTTCAGGTGCGGCCAAACATCCATTGTAGTTTTTGATTGTCAATTCCATGCGTGAACCTGCGGCCTGAACAGGACCACAGAACGTAAACAGTGTGATGGCAGCGCAGAGCAAGCCGAAATCCTTTGACTTCATATTCATGAAAATTAATATGTTGGTATAATAATTGTCCGCTTCGTTTTTTGGCGCGGCGATGGTACTGTTGCCATTTCTGTGCCGAGGGCTTGAAATCTCGACAATTTGAGTTAATTTTGCCGCGATATGAACAACGGACTTATTATTCTGGACTTTGACGGTACCCTTTGCGATACCAGAAATACCATTGTCAAGACGCTTCAGATGACGATGGAGAAACTTTGCCTGCCAGTGGCTGATGAATATGCCTGCGCGGCGACAATCGGACTTCCTTTGAGTGAAAGCTTCAAGACTATGTTCCCGTCGTTGACGGAGGGGCAGGCTCAGGAGTGCGCCGAGGCGTACAGGGACATATTCGAGGAGAACAAGAAACTGCTCGCTCCTAAGGTTTTTCCTAATGTCCCGGAAACTCTGGCGGAACTTCGCAGAAGGGGCTTCGTGTTGACAATCGCTTCTTCCCGTTCTAATCATTCGCTCATGGATTTTGTCATGACTTTCGGTTTTGACAAGGCGATCTCGCTTGTGCTTGGGGCGGATGACGTGACGAAAGCCAAGCCGGATCCGGAACCTGTCCTTCTGACTTTGAAAAAACTGGGATTCAGCGCATCCCGGACATTGGTTGTCGGCGACATGCCTTTTGACATCCTGATGGGCCGCGGGGCCGGCGCCAGGACTTGCGGTGTCACCTATGGCAACTCCACGCGCGAGGAACTGCAAGGCTCCGGTGCTGATTACGTCATTGATGATTTCGCTTCTCTTATGTATTTGGATTGGTTGTGATTTTGCTTGTGAGAGCGGCGAAAAAAGAAAAACCTGAATTTTGCACGGTGGACCAAAATTCAGGTTTTTATTTTTCGCCGCCTTTGTGCTCGAATGGTTAAGTTATTTATAACCGAACTATGCACTTTAGGCTTGTGCCTGATAATAGGTACTATTTACTACTCTATGACTTGCAAATCCATAAGAGTGCACCAATAGACAGCGAAAAAAATCAAACGTCAAATTTTGGTAACGTGCAAAATTTGACGTTTGTCTTTTTTTCGATGTCGCCTACACATAAAGTCGCTTTGCCTTTTCTACACTTCGTCACTTCGACAGGCTCAGTGACCACAACACATCTGAATGGTAATCCGGAGAGAGGAAACACTATTTTCCACTCGGGATGATGATCTTGTAGGTGTGGCCGGCCTTGTTGAGCAGTTTGTTGTCCCTAAGCCAGAGATTGGCCTCTTTCAGCTGGTAATAGGTCACACCGTGCTCTTCGGCGAAATCCACCAGACTGGCTATCGCCCCGCTTACAGTGACAACCTCCTTAGGAGAATAGCAAGGATATTTCTCGAAATCATTCACATTGAACCCGAAAGCGGCCGGAGTCTCGAAAAACATTTTGGCGGAAAGCACCCTGAACATATAACGAGAGGTCTCCTCGACCATCCAAAGATCAAGGGCGGATTTCTGCCTCTGGTCGGAGAGGCGGCGGGATATTCCTCCCTGCCCGGCGTTGTAGCTTGCCGCCACAGTCATCCAGTCCCCGTACTTCTCGTACGCCCTGCGAAGGTACTTGCAAGCCGCCACAGTCTCTTTCTCGATGTTGTAACGCTCGTCCACCTCGGTGTCAATGATGAGGCCATATTCCTTACCCGTCGTCTTTGTGAACTGCCAGAGACCAGCCGCGCCAGCCGATGAATATGCCTTAGGGTTTAGGTTGCTCTCAATCGCCATGAGGTACTTCAGGTCATCCGGGATGCCGTTCTGCCGGAGGATCGGCTCAACCATCCTGAAATAGCGGTCTGACTTCTTCAGCATCAGGATCGAGTTGGAGTGCATGTAGGTGAACGAGATCAGTTCCCTGTCCATTCTTTCGTAGAGGTCGCTTCTGTCGAACCGCACCGTGTCTCCCGCGAATATGATCAGCCGAGGGACGGCTGGAGCCCTGAAATGAAGTTCTTCCTGAGGATATACCTGTGCTGTTAAGCTGAAAGCACAGCCGGCCAGAAGTGTTATGGCCACTGCCGTGCGTCTGAATATTCTTAAAGTTGATGATGTCATTGATCCGGAGTTTTTCAAACCAAGACAAATTTAGTGAAATGAATTTGATTAATGAATATGACAAAACGAAAAAGACCGGATTCCCGTTTGTTGAGTCCGGCCTTTCATATTCATTGGAAAACTCTATCTTGTCAGAACCGCCTTCTCTCCGAGGAAAGAGGCATCCTGAGTGTTCATCTGGGCTTTTGTGGTTGTTCCGAACGGTTCCAGAGTGAGGGTGTTGTAGGTTTTGGAGCCTACGCTCTGCCTCAGGTAGGATGAGCCGGTGGCGTTCTCGGTGCTGAACAGCAGGAATTGGTAGCTGTTGACAGCCGCGCTGGCATAAGGGCTCGGTGTCATGTGTATCACACCGTCTATGAAACCGAGGGCTATGCTGTTGGCTCCCCAGTAGATGGACAGGCCGTCAGAGAAGCCGAGGGTGACATAGTTGCCTTTGTAGCGGCCCAGTTTCTGCGGCTCGATGATGATCGAATGACTTTCCGGGTCGAAGTACGCTTTCACGTCAGGAGTGAAGTCACTGGTGTTGGACAAGCCGCTGATCGTGACATCGTTGCCGCCGAGACTGTAGATGTCCACACGGAATGATTCTTCAGCGGATGAGGACGCCCCGTCAACCGTGGCCGAGGCCTTGAACGCTCCGATGAAATCCTCCACCGTCTTGCTCTGGTCGAAATCCGCGGAAGTGTAGCCCTTTGTGGAGGCAGTCTTCTGAACAAAGGATGTGTCTCCAAACTCATTGACAACGCAGACGCACAGAGTGTAGGTCGTGCCTTGTTTGAGGGTGTTGAAGACAGTCGCGAAACCTTCGTCGGAGTTCAGTTTCTGGACGAACTCCTCGTTGACCTCGTTGCCTCTTTCCCACGCGATCTCAGCCGCGCTCTGGCCAAGGTTCCTGACCATGTAGTCGAGATAGTCTGTCCTCATGCAGAGGTACTTGAGTGACACGGCGTTGTCCGCCTGCATATCCCAGAACAGGGTCGTGTAAGGGGAGTAAAGAGTGTTGGACTCGTCACTTCTCCACTCGAACTTGTTGACCTTAGGAAGGTACTTCCCGTCAGGATCGCAAGTGAACCTCTGCATGTAGAGGATAGTGGCGGTTGACGTGGAGTCGTAGGCGAGAGCCACAGCCGTGCAGTTTCCGGAGCCGACGTTCCATAGTTCTGAACTGTCATCGTACAAGGTGAGGACAGGAGCGCTTCCCGGTGTCTTGTCCTCGGAGAGCAGCTTCTTGATCTCCTCTTGACGGGAGGAATTACCGGTGATGTCACCGCTTACCACGGTCGCCTTGTAGAACTTGGCATATTCATTCTTGTAGAAAGAGATCCTCGGAGCCTTGAAGCCGGTCTCCGTGGTCTCGATGCCGTCGAACGAGATCTCCACAACAGGTGTCTTGTCCTCGTTGCCGTCGAACGTCAGTGTCTCGTTGCCCTGGGCGAAATAGCCGGCAGAGACGTAGTAGATCAGGTAGAACGAGAACGTGCCCTTGCCGTCGTAGGTGCATGGGTAGGAGTTGTACGCGGCCTTGCTGCCGGTGTACTCCGCCATGTCGGCCACTTTGACATATTCATTGTAATTGGAGTTGTAGTAGCCTATCGACTGTGCCGGCACGGTGCAGGAGTTGTCATCGTTGAGGATGAACTTGAATGACACCCCGCTCGCCCAATCATTGACTTTGAATATGTTGGCTCCCGCCGCTTTTTCTACCTTCAGGCCTGAGCCTCGCCCGGTGTAGAAGGCGTTGTAGTGGTATGTGGCGGTCTGTGGCACCTTGGCGCCACTCTCGTCGGTTCTGTAGTAGGTTTCCCACTCAAGGGCGTAGGAGACGCTCAGGGTAATCTTGTCCGAGAACTGGGTGACATACGCTCCGTTCCCTGCCTCCTCCTGGCGGTCGGAGATGAGAATCGTGGCGTTGAGAGAGGAACCGGCGAGAAGCCTTCCAAGGTTCACTTCAACGGGAATCTTCACGGAATAGCTTCCGTCAGGGATGGTGACGGTCTCCGGAACGGAGAAAGAGTCCTCGTTCTCGCCTTTCTTCTGGAGACCCACGGACAGTTCGCCCTTGTCGCTCGGGCGGGCCAGCTCAATCTCGATCGTGCCGGTCTCTGTTCCCTGAGGAAACTCCTTTGTCAGGGATGACTGGATGAAGTGGATCTCCTTGGCGTCCTCGGAACCAGGGCTGTAGATGGTACCGTTCTGCTCCTTGTCGCAGCCGGCCGCCAAAAGCAGCAGCGATGCCGCGAGGCATGATATTGTTTTTGAATATTTCATTGTGTCTAAATGCTATCAAGGGTTCTGATCTTCTTCGTTGATGTTAGGGTTGGCGTCGAGCTCGTCCTTAGGGATGGTCAGCACCCAATCGTAGGTGTCGGCCTTGGTGAGGTCGATGCCGTTCCTCTTCATGGCTGAGATGCATTCCTCGGCGAATCCGTCCTCGGTACGGCGGTCGATGCCCTGGCCAGTACGGCGCACATCGAAGACGCGGCCATATTCACCCCAAAGTTCCACTCGCCTCTGGATCAGGATGTTCTCGAGCAGGGAACCTGTCCATGTGGTCGTGGTCGCCCCGAGGTAGGTGCCGGAGTAGTTGTAGGCGTTGTACTTAGGGTTTCTCTTCGCCATCACCTTGTTCATCAGGTCGCGTGCCTCATCCTGGTTTCCGAGCCTGAGCGCGGCCTCGGCGGCCGTGAAGTACATCTCCTCGACCCTCATGTAGATGTAGTCTCCGAGCCAGGACTGGACATTGGAGAACGCGAACTTCTTGGAAATATAAGGGGATTCCTTGTCGGCCGGGTCCCACCATCTGAGCCGGATGTCACCTGAACCGATGTGGTTGTAGAGCTGCTTGTTGATCAGCTTGGGAGCGGACTTCGCATAGGCTCCGTCGGCGTTGTCCATGTGGGTGAAGAATCCGGCATAGGCTCCGGACTGCTCGGAAGTCTCGATTCCGGCTCCCCACATCACGTTGCCGTAGCTGATCGAGTTCATGCCTCCCATAAGCTCGTTCTCGCCTCCGATCTCGTATGCACCTCCATCGATGACCTGGGACGCCGCCTTGTAGGCTCCCTCCCAGTCCCCTTCGGCGAGACATGCGCGGGACTTGATGCCCAGCGCGACATATTCATTGATGTGGGACTTGTTGCCTTTGTTCAGGGTTGAAGCCTCACCCTTGGAGAGACGCACGATGGCAGAGTCTATGTCGGAGTCGATCCGCGCATAGACAACCTCAAGGTTCTCCCTCGGCTTGCCCTCTGTTCCGATTGAGGTCGGCTCAGTGTAAACAGGCACTCCGGGGTCGCTCCAGCGGTACTTGTCTGTCAGCGGATTGTAAGGGGCTCTTGCGAACCATGTCGCAAGGTTGAGGTAGGAGAGCGCCCTGATGGCGTAGGCCTGTCCCACGACGTAGGACACGTCAGCGGAGCCTCCGCCCATCGTCTCCTTGGCCGCTATGACGCTGTTGGCGTTGGCGATCCACTTGTAGTTGGCGTACCAGACATCGTAGGACCTGAACGCCGAGGATGTGTACTGGTTCTTGACATTGTAAACATGGTCGTACCAGAACCATCCGTTGCCTTGGGACTGCATGATGAGGTCGTCTCCCATTGTCTCCTGGGCGAGGTTGTAGGCGGCGATACCGAAACTCTGATGGGTGTTGCCGGTGGTTGACCATCCGGCGGTCCACATCGAACGGTAGATTCCGTTGATGGAGGTGATGGCCGTGGAAGCCTCTTTCATCAGCTCCTCTCCGGAGCCGGAATCCGTAGGGCTGAACTCAAGCATGTCGCTGTCGCAGGAAACGGACGCGATGGCGAGAGCCGCAAGAATATATAGTTTCTTTCTCATTGAATATCCTCCTAGAATTGAATGTCAATGCCTGCCACAATGGCTCTCGACGGGGTGTAGGAATATGACACACTACCTGTGAAGTTGTACTGTGGATCCATGCCGTCGAGGTGGTTGAACATGGCGATGTTGTCGGCGGTGAGGAAGAGCCTCAGGGCGCTGATCTCCATCTTTGAGAGCCAGTTCTTAGGGAACGTGTAACCAAGCGTGATGTTCTTGATCGCGAAATATGAAGCGTTGATGAGGGCGGAGTCATTCGCCGGGGCGGATCCACCGATCTCAACCATAGGGACATCCGTCACGTCACCCGGCTTCTGCCATCTGCGCAGGACGTTCTTGTGCCAGTTGTTGCCGGCGTACTGAACGTTCATTGTGCCTGAATACAGTCCGTCATAGACCTTGCCTCCGATCGACCATGTGGTCAGGAAGGATAGGTCGATGTTCTTGAATATCACGAAGCTCGATCCGAGGCTTCCGGACACGGCCGGCTCGCGGCTTCCCATGTAGTACTTGCTTAGGGACGCGAGTGAGACGTTGTCGGTCACATATTCATCACACCTGACATTGCTGACGGCCCCGGTCTCGTCCACGCCTCTCTTCCAGTAGGCGTAGTAGAGGCGCTTTCCGGTCGCCGGATCGACTCCCGCCGTCTTGGAGAGGTAGAATGTGTAGATCGGTCTGCCGACCTCGATGACCGAGGCTCCGGCGCTGATGAAGTCCTGAGAGGAGGTGAGGCTTGTGACCTTGTTGCGGTTCAGAGAGGCCATCGCGTTGGCGTCCCACCTGAAGTTAGGCATGTCGATGATGTTGACCCTTCCGGAGAACTCGAATCCCTGGTTTCTCATCGAGCCGACGTTTGCGTCGTAGCCGGTGAATCCGGTCGAGATCGCCAGCGGGTTCTCAAGAAGCATGTCACGGGTGTGGCGGTTGTAATATTCAGCGGTGAAAGTAACCTTCCCGCCGAAGAGGGAGGCTTCGATTCCGGCGTTGAGGTTGCCGTTCTTCTCCCATGTTATCGCCTTGTTCTCAAGTTTGGAGGCGAAGGCTCCGGCCTCGCTTCCGTTGGCCCATGTGTAGTCGTACAGACCCTGCCATGCGTAGTAGGTTCCGAGGTTGTCGTTGCCCTGCACTCCGTAGGAGGCCTTGACGGTCAGGTTGCTGAGCCATGAGGAGAACTGTTCCATGAACTTTTCCTGTGACAGTCTCCAGGACGCTCCGACCGACCAGAAGTTACCCCAACGGTCAGTTCTGTAGAACCTTGAGGAACCATCGGTACGCCAGCTTGCGTCGAAATAGTAGCGGTTCTTGAATCCGTAGTTCAGCCTTGTGAACCAGGATTCGATGGCGTAGTTGTTCGAGTAGCTGGAGTTGCCGGAAGTCGTGACCGCAGGATCAAGCTCGTCGATCCCGTCCATGATTCCGGTCTTCTCTCCCATCGCGTAGTTGAACCTGTAGCGATAATATTCATGACCGAGGAGGACCTTGACGTCGTGGTCGGAGAACGTGCGGTCGTAGTTCAGGATCTGGTTGAAGGTGTAGCTGAGCGTGCGGGTGTTGGTCTTGCTCAGACGGCCACCCTGGTCGGCCGCGTTGCCGTGGTACTTGTCGTTGGTGATCGTGCGCTGGTAGTCGTTGAAGTCGGTTCCCAGATTGGCTGTCAGCCTCAGACCGTATAGAAGGGCGTCCTTTTTTGTCGTGCCAAAAGTGATGTACGACCTGGCCGACAAAGTGTTGCGGTAGTAGTACGCCTTGTTGTTGTAGAGTTCGGCCCTTGAGTTGAATCCTTGGGCGGTAGGACGGTTCGCGTAGCCGTTGTCGTCCTCGTCACCATATTCATACTGAAGGTTCCCGGCCTCGTCAAGGACGTTGTTTCCCTCCATGTCCTTGAGATATACAGGATAGACGGGAGCCATGAACTGTGCCGTGTACCAGACGTTGGAAGTGGACGAGCCGGAGAAGTTCTGGTAGTCGGCCTTTGTGTGCGAGTAGTTCGCGCTCATTCCGACCTTCATCCAGGAGTTGGCCTGGGAGTCAACGTTGACCCTGCCCGTGTAGCGGTTGAAGTCCGTGTTCTGGAGGATACCGTTCTCCTTGTAGTAGCCCATAGAGATGAGGTAGTTGATCTTCTCGGTCGCTCCGTTCACGGAGAAGATGTGCTCCGTGCGCAGTGCGGCGTTGTCGCTGATCTCGTCCATCCAGTTCTCGTTCCAAGCGGCCGCGGCGTCATCCTTGACCTTGCCGGTGGCCGGGTCGATGAGGGTTGACCAAGTGTAGTTCTTGTACGGGTTGTAATATTCAGGATTCTTGAGACCTCCGATGGTTTGGCCGAGGTTCGTCGCGGCGTATGCGCTCGCACCCTCGAAATCCATTCCCGTGCTGTACTGCGCGCTGTTCCTGAGGGACTCGTAGGTCAGTTCGATGAAATCGTCCATGCCGACGAGGTCGTACCGTTTGAGGGAACGAGAGGCTACTCCGGCGCTGCCCTTGTAGCTGATGACCGAACGCTCTCCGCTGCCTTTCTTGGTTGTGATGACAATGACGCCGTTGGCTCCTCTGGCTCCGTAGAGCGCGCCGGCCGATGCGTCCTTGAGCACGGTAAGTGACTCGATGTCAGCAGGGTTGATGGCACTGAGCGAGCCATCGTAAGGAATTCCGTCCACAACGTACAGAGGTGTTGAGACTGCGTTGATGGACCCGATTCCTCGGATCATGATCGAGGCTCCCTCGCCAGGCTGTCCGCCTCCGGAGGTGACCTGGAGTCCGGCCACTGTTCCTTCGATGGATTTGGTGATGTTGCCGGTTACCCTTTTCTGAAGCTCGTCTCCTTTCACGACTGAGGCCGAGCCGGTGAAACTGCTTTTCTTGGCCGTGCCGTAGGCGACAACCATGACTTCACCGATCTCGTCATCGATCGCGTCCTCCTGAAGGACCACGTTGATGACGGTCTTTCCCGCCACGCTTATCTTCTGGGTGACATAGCCGATGCTGGAGAATGTCAGGACAGCGTCGGACGGGATTCCGGACATGGACCATGTTCCGTCCTCCGCCGTGACCGTTCCTGTCGTGGTGCCTTCGATGAAGACCCCGACTCCGATCAGCGGGAGGTTGCCGCTGTCTGTGACCGTTCCTTTCACGTTGATGTTCTGAGCCTTGGCGGCTAGGACGCAGAGAAAGGCCAGCAGAGTGGCGGTGATTGTTCTCTTTATGCTATTTTTCATAATTTGTTCCGAATATGTTCATGTTGTGGATGATGGTCCAAAGGTCATCTGCCGCGGCAGGAGCCTCAAGGACAGGAATGGCTTCCACTCCGTCAAGTCTCAGTCCTACCGGGGTGGCCTCGGCGTTCACGGCGAGGTTCTCGAGGTTGACGCTTGCCCTTGTCCTCGCCGAAGTGGCGCTCTCAGCGGCCGTGGTGGTCACGGATGCGTGTCTGGTCAGTTTGTCACCGGCCTTGTTCACCACTGTGGCCATAGCCGTGTAGGAGGTCTGAGGCTCGACGTTTACAAGAAGCGCAAGACCGTCCCCGTTGATGTACTCGATGTAGGTGGCGTTCAACTCATTGCCCTTGTCCTCGATGAGCGCCGGGTAGGATGATTCCGGTATTCCGGCCAATGCGGATGTCTTCACGACGACAAGTTTGGCGGATTCTATCCCGACACCTTTCAGCACGCATGCCATCTTGGTCGAGGTCGGGCCGTATCTTTCGTTGACCAGCGCCGCGAGCGAGAACCAAGTGTAGGCCTCGTTGGTTGTCTTGGTCGTGATGGAGTTGACGGTCAGTTCCTCTTCTCCGGACGCGGATGTAGCAAGCGCGGACATGGTGTAGGACACTCCCGGATTGCCAGGGGTCACGGAATTGTAGCCGTTGGAGGAGTTCACAAGTGCCAGATAGTCAGTCCTGACCGCATAGCTGTAGGACGTGTCCCTGAGGAAGATCTTGATGGCTTCCTTGTCGTAAGGGTCGCTGAACACCTTGTTGAAAGTGCTTGTCGGAAGAAGACGGTAGCGGATGCTCTGCACATCGGAACCCTTCCATGTCGTCCAGACTGAGTTTGTCCATCCATAACCGGTGAGTCCAAGGTATGAGTTCGTGATGAAAAAGTTCTGACTGAACCAATTGGCTCCGCCGTAGTTCGGGCCGGAGGACCAGCCGGTGGCTGTCGTGGTGATCCGTTTGGTGTAGAGACCTGTGGTGACGTTGCCATCGTAGTCCATCCCGAACGCGATGATGTCGTAGCTCATCTCCGAGGCGAGGCTGGACACTCCGATGGTGTTCGTGCCGACCTTGAGGACCGAGGCCATGGCGAGCCGGAGGCTGATGCCCTTGCTTTTAGCATATTCGATGATCGCTGTCCTGTACCTGGATATTATGGTCGCCTCGTCAAACTGCATAAGGGACGAGGACGAAACAACATCGTAGTAATATGTCGCGTCCGGGGTCGCATAGACATCGAACACAACAGCGTCCGCAAGGGTGTTTTCAGGCACGATCAGTAAGGCCGGCACGTCATCGGATGAGGTCGTGAAACTGGCCTGTGCTGTCTCGGAGGCTGTGCTGCCACTTTCAGCAGGGATGGCTTTGACTGTGAATATGTAGTCGGTTCCCTTTGCCAGATTTGAAAGCGCGACGCGGTTCTCCGTTGTCGTCCCGCTGATGTCGCCGATGGTATATTCATAACTTCCGGCGCCAGGGATGACGCTCCAGCTGATGATTGTCTTGGAGGCATAGGTGCTCCCTACAGTGATCTCAGGCTTCTCCAGCTGGCTCACGTCTGCGGTGCGGACGTGGATATAGACAGGCTCGGATGATGTCCGTGTACTGCCTTTCGCTGGTTCGGCCTGAAGACGGACAACATATTCCTTGGAAGCTTCCAATCCGTTGAATGTCACGGACAAGTCCTTGGTGGAATCCGCTTCTGCACCATCGAGGGAGTAGGTGTAGTTCTCCGCACCGTAGACTTTGCTCCAGTCCACACGGAAGCCTGACACAGTCACTTCGCTGACCTTTGCCTCGGGGGTCTTCAGGGTTTCGCTCAAAGTCTCTTCCTTTGTCTCAGAACCGCATCCGGCGAGCAGGAAGAGAACCGATGACGCAGCCGTAATGAAGGCTGACTTTATCATTCTTGAAGTCTTCATCATTTCACAGTCACGTTAATGGTCCTGACGGACTGGTTGCCGTCGGTGATCCTGATTACAGTCTTGCCTTTGGACACTCCCTTGATTGTCAGGACACTGTCCTTAAGGCTGACTTCCACTATCCCTTGCGCCGCCACTGAATATGTCAGCACATCGGTCTTGTAGAAATATTCCGAAAGGTTCACGGTCACCTCGCCACCGCGGCTTACGGTGACATCCGGGATCATGGCCACTTTCTTCACCGCCAGCAGAAGCTGGTAGGTGTCCAGCGAGCCGGCTCCCATATTCCCGAAATAAGGTGCGTCGCAGAACGGATCGACCGGGGTGACGCTTGAAAGAAGCGCCTCCTTCAGCATCTCGTTGGTCAGGCCTTTTTTCTTCTCGGCTCCGTAGTACCAGCTGACCGCGAGGGCGCAGGCTCCGGAGACGTGCGGGCAGGCCATTGAGGTTCCGTTGATTCCCTCGTAGGCAGAGCCGCCGTCCCCGGCCACGCTGGTGCTGTAGACTCCACCGTAGGTCGAGTTGAGGGAAAGATCACCGCCCGGGGCGGAAAGGCTTACCCATTTGCCGTAGTTTGTGAAATAGGACGGTGTTCCGAGCCATGAGGTGGCTGACACGCTGACCACAGCCTCGTCCGAGGCAGGGTAGCAGAGCTCGTTGGAAGCGTCGTTGCCCGCCGCGAAGATCACGATTCCGCCGGCCATAGGCCCTTCCTGCTCACCGTTCTCGTCCAGTCCCGCATACTTGATGAAATAGTGGATGGCATCGGCGAGAGCTGAGTAATTGCCTCTGGTCCAGTCATTCTTGGACAGAGCGCCTGCCGTGTAGCCCCAACTGTTCTGGCAGATCACCGCACCGTTGTCGGCGGCGTACTTGATCGCGCGCACCTGTGCTCCGAGACCGCCGCCAGAGTTGCCGGATTCGGACGCGCCGAGAGTCTCGCAGGACATGATCCTGACTCCGTCACCATTTCCAGATCCGCCGGCTATTCCGTTGACTCCCACGCCATTGTTGTTGACGGCGGCGATGGTTCCAGCGACGTGCGTCCCGTGCATGTTCTCCGCCGAGAATGTCAGCTTGCCCTTGTTGTCAGTGAAGTTGAATCCATAGACATCGTCGATGTAGCCGTTGCCGTCGTCATCGATGCCGTTGTCCGGAATCTCTCCCTTGTTCACCCACATGTTGGCGGCGAGATCCTCATGGTCGTATTTCACGCCCTGGTCCACCACGGCGACGATGACATTCGGATTTCCCGTGCAAAGCTGCCATGCGGCATAGACATCAGCGTCAGCCCCAACGACAGTGGAGTTTGCATAGACATTGCCAGTGTTGTTGTAGTGCCACTGCATCCTCTGCGAGCGGACACTCTCGTTGAAAGGGAAAGGAGTATTCCTTGCCGATGAATATGCCCTCGTGGCGACCGGTTCCTCATTTTCCGCCGCCGTTGCTTTTGAATATGCCGACACGGCCGTCGGGATGGAATATTCAATGACCTCCACCCCGTCGCATCCTGAGAGCATTTCCGCCACTTCCTTCGCTGGAACAGTCTCATCATACTTGGCTATGAACCATCTGTCCAGTCCTTCCTTTCTGGTTCGCGCCTCGAACCGTCCGCATGAAGGGAACAGGCGTTCGAAGCTGACAGAGCCGACTGTCATCAGAACCCTGTCGATCTGTGTGTTGCCGGAGGTCACGCCTCCCGCCCTTGTGATAGTCTCGTCCGCGGCTCCGGCCTTCATCTTCACGATGATCTCGCCTTGGATGGCCGCTTCCGGCGAAAAGACAACGATAGGCCCGCTGTCTTCCGACCCAGGCCCATTGTTCTCATTTCCACCGATTCCGTTGCACCCCGCCAACGTGATGAGCAGCGGAGCGATTGTCAAGAATCTGTTTTTCATTATTGATTGTTAAAAGTTTATTCCTTCACGCATCTTACCTGACCGGTATAGACTTGCGCCCTTGTCTCGTATGATGCCCAATAGCCATTGAACGCCGCCACATAGTGGGCACAGTTCTGGTTTTTGCCCTCGTCAGTGTCAAACACCTTCTCCTGGCTTGTCAGGTAGAATGTCTGTCCGCTGGCGTAGTTGTAAGGCGTTGTTCCCGGGAGCGAGTATGCTGATGGATAGATGTTGCCGGCCATCGGGTAGAAGTCCCCGGTCTGCCTCCAGACACGGCCGCAGTCTTTCTCGGCGTTCCAAAGGAAATCACTGCTGATTCCCGTCTCGTCATATTCATTGTGCCTGCCGCCTGTCTTGATGCTTTCATTGCCGACCGCGGTTCCCCACATGTTCTTTCCCGGCACCTTGTAGCCTGGAGGACACGGATCGAAAATGGTCTTCTCCTCACCCCAGAGTCCAGGTTGTACGCTGTCCTTGTCAGATGAGCTGATGTACCATGAGTAACCGCTTGAATAGTAACTTACAAGAAATCTCATCGGATGCTCAGCCGAGAACGGAATGTTGCCGGGAGCCGAGAACATTGCCTTTGACTTGAATTTGGAGTCGATCTCCCACTCTCCGGTGCCGTCACCGACTTCTTTGTTCTGCTTGTTCCATTCCGGTTTGTTATCGCAATAGTCCTTTGCGTTCTCGTAGTCGGTGATTCCGCTGTAATCCGCATAAGGTGAACGTGAAGGGATGAACGGATCCTTTCTGCCCATCTGGTAGATCATGCCTCTGTTGTCTATGTCCATCGGAGTGTTGTTGAGCGCACCAAGGTTTCTGTCCATGATCTGCGCGATGACATTGCCTTCCGGACCTATGTGGTCATGTGTGGTGACCTCGTTGTCAGTCACCCAGATGTGCCAGCTCCATAGTACCTTGCCCTTGGCGTTCTTTACGGCGATGAGGGCGTTACCCTCGCTTCTGCCGGTCGAGAATGAGATGTAGCCCGCGCCATAAGCCGGTGTTCCATCAATGATCTCGTAGGACATCGTGCGGTCACCGTCGTTTCTGGCTTCCCAGAGCAGTTCGGCATAGGCGACATCCTTGATCCCAAGTCCTTCGCTTTCGATGTACTTGCTCTTGCCGTCCTTGCCGCCGTTGCCTTTGATGTCAGCGCGGAATTTGTAAGCGCTGTTTGTGTGAGCGATGTAGCAGTTCGCCGTGCCGGCCGCACTGAGGTCTATGGTGTCATCGGCCCTTTGGGTGATTTTCAGTGAAACCTCCTTGGACTTATCGCCTCTCACGGCTGTAACCTTTATGTCATCGGTCTTCACGGAACCGTTGTTTGCCTGAGCCTCCACAACGAGACAACTGTCCGCATCGACACTGACCGCGAACCAGTCTCCAGACTGCGCTGTGTAATTCCAGCTCGTGGCGTTGGTCGCCATTGTGACAAGAGCCTTGCCACCTTCCTTGTCAAACACGATCTTGGAATCTGAAGGCTGGAGGAAAAGCGGGGCCTCGTAGGAGTCCGGGCCGACCTTTGTGGTCTCCGTGCAGCCGGCAGCCATTCCGGCCGCCAGAATCATCGGTATGATATATTTGAGTTTCATATTCTAAAATGATTAAAGATTAATTACCCTTGCAGATGTCCGGAATCTGACCATAGTCCGTCAGTTTTGTGCATCCCCTGAAAGCGTTTTGGAGGTATGACAAGGCAACGAACCCTGATGCTTCCAGGTTCTCGTTAGTCCTGTCGTAGAGATGGTACTTGACTCCGTTCACTACCGTGTAAGGTGATTCCCCGCTCAATGAGACGCAACCGTCGAACAAATAGTTGATGTTGGTCGCGGCCTTGAAATTGTCGAATGTCCCGACAGGAATGGTCTCAAGTGCCGAACAGCCTTGGAACACGTAGGTGAGAAGCTTGACTTTTTCCGGGTTGATGAAGACGTTATCTCCGACTTCCCTAAGTGATGTGCATCCGGAGAAAATATAACTTATGTTGGCGTTGCCGAATTTACAGTTAATGACCTCCGATCCTATTTTCTCAATCCCTGTGCACCCGTTGAACGCATAGGTGTAGTTGATGATCTTCTCGTTGTTCTTGAACAGTCCGGAAGGCACCTCCTTGAGACTCGTGCAGTTCTGGAATATCTTCATCACGGTTCCGGAAGCCGCGTTGACACCGCTGAACGCGTCAGGCGCGATCGTTGCCAGCGATGAGCAGTCTGCGAACATCGAGGTCAAGGTCTTTGTCTTTGTTGTCGTGCCGAACAGACCTGCGGGCACGGCCTGAAGAGCGGTGCAGTTCTGGAAACAGCTTTGAACCGTGGTAGCATTGGTGTTTTTGGCGAACAATCTTTCAGGGATTGTCTTCAATGAGGTGCATCCGTAGAATGTCTTGTTGAATGAATCCGCACCGGTAAGTCCGTCAAAGAATCCGGCTGGAATGCTCATGAGAGCCGTACAGCCCTCAAAGGTGGACTCAAAGTTGGTTTTGCTAGTGCCGGCCCCGAAAATCTTGCCTACAGTAGCGAGCGATGTGCAGCCCTTGAACGCGGTCTTGTAGGTGGTCACCTTTTTGTTCTTCGCGAACAGACCGTCAGGGACGCTGGCCAAAGACGCGCATCCAGAAAACGCTCCCTCGAAAGAGGTGGTATTGACGATTGCCTCAAACAATCCTGCGGGTACCGACTGGATTCCGGAGTTGGAGAAAACCTCCTTGGCATTTGTAACCCCGGCAAGTTCCGCCAACGCTCCCTCCGGAATAGCCTTGAGATTCGTGCATCCGTAGAACAGACCGGAGATGTTCGTCACTTTCCCGCAACCTTTGAAAGCGTTTTCCGCAACTTTTGCCAGACTGACACAACCTTTGAACAGATTGGAGATGTTTTTGTTTGCGTCACAACCTTCAAAGAGGTTGTCTCCGATTTCTGTGATTCCTGTGCAGCCTTGGAAAACTCCAGCGAAGGATGTCACTTTGGCCAATCCCTTGAAAACTCCGGCTGGGATTGACTTAAGTGCGGTGCATCCGCTGAACGCGTTTGAGAAGGAAGTTACCGCCGCGGCGTCCTTGAACAGGTCTGACGGAATGCTCTCAAGAGAGGAGCAGCCGTTGAATATACTGTTGAGCGCTGTGATTCTTGTGAATCCGTCCAGAATTCCGGCCGGGATTTCCTTCAGCGACGAGCAGCCTTGGAAAATCATGTTCATTCCGGCACCCCTCTTGCCATAGACGACACCCTGGGCGCCAGAGTTCTTGAACAGATCCGCAGGGATGCTCTCCAGTTCAGAGCATCCGTTGAAGCATGACATGAATGAGTTCACGGATGAGCAGCCTTTGAAGACATCGGCGGGAATGCTCTTGATTTTTGTTTTGGAGAACGTTTGCTCGAAAGTCTCGCATTTTGTGTTGTTCGCGAACAGCCCTGCCGGTATCTCAACAAGCCCTGAGCCAGTGAAGGCCATACGGAATGACTCGCAGTCAGGTTGGTTTCTGAATATTCCCGCCGGAACAGAAGTCAGGCTGCTGTCGGCGTTGAACACAGCGTTGAACGTGGTTATCTTAGGGTTGTTGGCAAACAAATCCTCGCTGACGGACTGAAGCTTATGCATTCTTGAGAATGTCGAGCTGCAGTCTGTGATTTCTGGATTCTTAGAGAAGATGTTCTTGTCAACATGAGTCACTGACTTGCACATGTCGAAGGCCGATCCGACATCTGTCAATTTTGGACAGTTGTAAAGCAGATCCGCAGGGATTTCCTTAATGGAATGACAGTATATGAACATTGAGTTGATGGACTCACATTCAACAGCCTTGCTCAGAAGCCCGGATGGAATCGCTTCAAGGTGCTGGCAGTTGCTGAAAGTCTCCTCGAATGTCTTTACCTTGGTGAACGAGCCGATGACATCGGTAGGAATCCTCTTGAGACTGTCGCAGTTGTAGAAAGCGCGGTTCATCGTTTCCACCTCCAGATTCCCCCAGCAGAATACCTCGCTGATCTGTATTCTTTGGTCAGTGGTCAGTTTTGAGTATGCGTCGATTCCTGTGGCCTTGCCTTTGAACGAAGCGATGTAGTAGCCAGGATCCGTGTAGGTGTGGGCAGGGTAGTCTGACTCCACGGTCTCGGTCGTGCCGTCTCCCCAGTCAACAGTGGCGCCGGCTGTCACCCCGCTGACCGGAATCGCGGATTTGTATGGAGACTTGGTGACATTGAGTCCGATGATGAACGCCTGTGTGTCGATGCCAGGCTGGGAGACAGTGATCTCTTTTGTGTCGATGTTCTCTTTTCCGTCGCCGGTTGTGATTTTGATCTTTACAGTTCTTGAGTCAGACCCGGGATTCGCGGTAGGAATGAATTTGAGTCCCTTTTCGGTTCTCTCGATTGTAAGCCAGCCGCTTTCGTTGCCTGAGATGGAATATTCCCAATCGAAGTTCGCACTGACTTCCACCTCCTTGGCCTCACTGGAGAACGGTGTGATAGGAACAGTTGAGGCAGACGGCTCGATGAGGGCCGCCCTGTCCTGAAGCACGTCGATGGTCTCGGTGACGAGATTGTCGCCGCTTCCGGCCTTGAGTGTGAACTTCACCTCCCTGTCGGTATATTCCTCATTCTGATATGCGCTGAGGTTGATGGTGTTGCCGTCCTTGGTGACGAGCATCCATTCGCAGCCTGAGGTCTCGAATGTCCAATCCGGATCGGTTGAGGTGACTTCAAAGGATGCCGTGAGCTCACCTGCGGCCGCGAGGTGGAAATTGTTCTCTGAAGCGACGATCTCCACGGTCCCGTAGGCGTTCTGTGTCGCTGAGACTGTCGCTGTCTTGTCTCCGGCCTTGATGGTCACGGTAGCCGTGAGTGTCCTGTCGATCTTGTTCTGGTCGCAGGACAGGGTCAGAAGGCTGGATTCGTCATCCTTTTCGGCTTTGACGAAGTTGTCTCCACCAATCTCGTAGGTCCATTCTTTGTTGGTGTTCACGTCCAATACGACCTTTCCGCCAAGGCTTTTGAAAGCTATGCTGGCGTTGACATCATCCTTAGCTGTGAACAAGGTGTTTCTGGAGGCTATCGCCAAGGTGGCGTTGGTCTCGCTCCCGTTCTCTCCCGGAACCGGATTCTGGTAGTTGATCGTCTCCTTTGTGCAGGCGCAGAATGAGACGGCCAGCAATGTTGAATATATTATCTTCTTCATTGTCTATAGTCTTGAAATGATTAATCCTGTGTTCCTTTCTCGGCTCTCACAAAGTACATTTTGCCATCGGCATAGTACACGTCGCTGAGCATGGCCATATTCGAGCCGGTACCGATTCTGACTATGAGTCCGAGCGAACCGTATGCCTCATCAAAGCCATCAAGCAGGATTGCCTGGCAATTCTCGCTCTTTCCGTCAGTGGCGGTCCCTACAGTTCCATAGATGATCCCTGTCTCGAATTTCCTTTCCATGATGTTAGGCTGGACCATATAATAATAGTAGGTCTGTTGTGATTGCACCAATGTCTTGGTCAGGCACAGTGAGCCAAGCGTCAGCACCATTCTCTTTGTCTCTTTGTCGTAGGAAGCCTCATATTCAGTGCCCTCAACGAAAAGGTTCTTGATGGAGAAGGTCTTGCCGTACTCTTTCTGCTCGATAGTGCAGTATGATCCTATTCCTGGAACATTTATCGCGTTGCCGCCATAGTACCAGCGTTCGGCGTAAAGTCCGTAGCTGCCCAGCATCTGGAAGTACGGGTTCTCCTCGCGTGAGATCTGCGAGACCTTGATCTCCTTGATTTCTGACTTCCCGCCCACAGTCGCGGTGATTGTGACCGCGGCGTCGCGATGTGCCTCGCTGTTGGCTGCCGCCGTGACGCTTACAAGATTCTCTTCTGAACTTGTTGTCAGCCATGCCGCGCTTGACTCAACCTTCCACTCGGCGTTTGTCTCCACGGAGAACTTGAAACTGTCTCCCTCGGAATCAAGCTCGACATTTTCCGGACCGTTGACTTTCAGAGTCAACACGGCTCCTGACCATGACTGGGAAACCTTGATTTCCTTCCTGTCCGTCGCCGATTCCAAGGTTACTGAAGTCTTTCTTGAGTCTCCGGTCTCATTGGCGGTGACGGTGATCGTCACCTTGCCCTCGCCGTCAGTGGCGGTGATCCAAGTGCCGTCTGACACTATCGAGTGCCACTGTGACGGACATGCCACGGAAATGGTGGCCGTGCCTCCCTCCTTCGGGAAGGCCACATTGTCTTGAGAGATGAGGAGGACATCCGCGATCTCCTCCTTCGTTGTCTCGCCGCAGGCCGAAAGGACCAGCAGCGGGATTGCGAACATTACAAGCAATCTTCTCATTGTGAAATTATTTAGTTAGATAGTGATAAATATTCTTTATTAAACGTTTTGTATGGTTTGTTATGTAACTATCGCAAAGGAGCACCTGACGGATGTTAAGATATTCGATAGTCCAAGCTTCCATTTTGTAACCAGAATCTACTAACCAACAATTCAAAGTTACGTAGTATTGTTGATGAATATTCTTTTCCTTTAGATAAAAGTTTGTCAAAAAGATTGAATAGTTGTTCTAAAGGTTGAATAATAAATATATATATACCGATATCGTGTGAATAATTATTGCTCACAATGCGTAAGTTATCATTTGGTAAGCCAGCCTTTCGGATCCGTCAGGGAGATTGATCACTCCGCAGTAGGAGAATCCAGCCCTTTCTATGACGTGCCGCATGATCCGGTTGTCCCGGTGGGTGTCAATCCGCAGATTGCCGGAGACTGAGAGGGCATATTCAATGATCTCCCGGAAAACGCCGTGGCTTTCGGGGGAACTGGCGATGCGGTGGATCACGAAGTATGGCGCCGTGTCATCCAGCCATTTGCCGTCGATTGATGAATATGTCGGTTCGGGTGAGGGGAGGAGGGCGAAGTAGCCGACCGGTTTTCCGTCTTGCTCAATGATGTGCGCTCCGCCCATGCTGATGTCCGTGCGTACGATGCCGGCGTCAGGGTAGCCGTCTCCCCACTGGGTGCTGTTGCCGTCCGAGCGCATGATATCCTTGGCCTTGTCGAATATCGCCAAGACTGCCTGGATGTCGTTTTCTGTCGCTTTCCTTATCATAGTCTTCTGTGTGGAAGACAGCTCGTCTTACAGGCTCGGGACCCCGTTGCGCCTTTCTCGTGCGCGGAACGTGGCTTATTGCTCACGAAGCCCTCTCCGTGTCTCCTCCCGTGCGCGGAACGTGGCCTATTGCTCACGAAGCCCCCTCCGTGGCCCCTCCCGTGCGCGGAACGTGGCCTATTGCTCACGGAGCCCCCTCCGTGGCCCCTCCCGTGCGCAGGACGTGGCCTATTGCTCACGGAGCCCTCTCCGTGTCTCCTCCCGTGCGCAGGACGTGGCCTATTGCTCACGGAGCCCCCTACGTGTCTCCTCCCGTGCGCAGGACGTGGCCTATTGCTCACGAAGCCCCCTCCGTGTCTCCTCCCGTGCGCGGAACGTGGCTATTTGTACACGGAGCAAAGGGGAGAGCCCGGCGGATATTCGTAAATTACTGGTTGAACCTTTTGGCCTGCTCCTCGATGAGAGTCTTGTCGTTGAAGTAGTCGATCTTCATCGCCTTCTTCACATCGTCGAGAGTGGCGGCGGCGACCTCCTCGGCGGCCTCGCTGCCTTTCTTGAGGATCTCATAGACGGCGGGAATGTCTTTCTCATATTCCTTTCTCCTCGCCCTTACAGGCTCCAGCTCCTCGTTGAGGATCTTCTCAAGGAACTTCTTGACCTTCACGTCACCGAGTCCGCCTCTTCTGTAGTGATCCTTCAGCTCGTCGAGGTTGGCATATTCAGGAAGATAGAGGCCGAAGTGCTCGTCGCGGCAGAACGCGTCGAGGTAGGTGAAGACGGTGTTGCCCTCCACGTGGCCAGGGTCGCTGACATTGATGTGCTGAGGGTCGGTGTACATCGACATCACCTTCTTGTGCATCTCGTCAGCTGATTCCGCCAGGTAGATGCAGTTGCCAAGGGATTTGCTCATCTTCGCCTTGCCGTCGGTTCCAGGGAGGCGGAGGCACGCCGCGTTGGAAGGCAGCACAGCCTTCGGCTCGACGAGGGTCTCGCCGTAGATGCGGTTGAAGCTGCGCACGATCTCGACCGCCTGCTCAAGCATCGGCTTCTGATCCTCGCCCACAGGCACATCGGTGGCCTTGAAGGCTGTGATGTCCGCCGCCTGTGAGATAGGGTAACAGAAGAAGCCCACAGGAAGGCCACTTCCGAACGCCTGCTCCTCGCCGTCCTGGCTGAAGCCGCGCATCTGGATCTCCGCCTTGACGGTCGGGTTGCGCTGGAGCCTCGCCACCGTGACAAGGTTCATATAGTAGAATGTCAGCTCGGTGAGCTCAGGAATCATGCTCTGGATGAATATTGTCACTTTGTCAGGGTCGAGGCCGACTGACAGGTAGTCGAGCGCCACCTCGATGATGTTCTGACGAACCTTTTCCGGGTTGTCGAAGTTGTCGGTAAGCGCCTGCGCGTCAGCGATGAAGACAAACATCTTCTTGTAGTCGCCGGCATTCTGGATGGCCACCCTGTTCCTCAGGGAGCCGACGTAGTGGCCAATGTGGAGGCGTCCGGTCGGACGGTCGCCTGTGAGTATTATCTTGTTTGACATATCGTTATGTTTTTTAGTTCGTTATCGTCATATTACCTGGACCATCATATTCCCGAACCGCTCTATTTGTTGAGCCATCATATTCATTGATAGGTAATTCCGTGGTTTACCTGATCAGGTTCAGGAATTCGTTCCTTGTCCTCGCCGAGCTGAGGAAGACTCCGGAGAACGCCGATGTGGTGGTGATGGCATTCGCCTTCTGCACGCCGCGGATGGACATGCATGTGTGCATCGCCTCGATGACCACAGCCACCCCAAGAGGATGCAGAGCGTTGTCGATGCAGTCCCTGATCTGGACCGTCAGCCTCTCCTGCACCTGAAGCCTGCGCGCGAAAGTCTCCACGACGCGGGCTATCTTGCTCAGCCCCGTGATCTTGCCGTTGGGAATGTACGCCACGTGGCACTTCCCCAGAAACGGCATCATGTGGTGCTCGCAGGTGGAGTAAAGCTCGATGTCCTTCACCAGGACCATCTGGCGGTACTCCTCATCGAATATGGCGGACTGGATGATCTTCCCCCCGTCCTGTGAATATCCCTGCGTGAGGAACTGAAGCGCCTTGGCGACCCTCTCCGGGGTCTTCACAAGCCCCTCTCTGTCAGGATCCTCACCTAACAGACGAAGGATTTCCTTGACGTGGACAGCGATCTCCGCGGTTGTCTTTTCCTCGTATATTTCCTTTTTCTCGTATGACATATTCCTAAGCTCTTCTTTTGGTACGGTTGTTGAGACAACTTCCAAGCCTACAAAATTAGGCAAAAAATACTTATTGTTATGATTTTTTGCATATCTTTGGGGCAAATAGAGCCGCTTTTTGCGACATTTTGATTTATATTAATGATTATTAACAATTTAATTGTTCGAGAATATGTATTGGACACTTGAACTTGCCAGTAGCCTGGACGACGCTCCATGGCCAGCATCAAAGGAAGAACTTATCGACTATGCCAACCGTTCCGGCGCCCCCGAGGAGGTCATCGAGAATCTCACCGAACTTGAGGACGACGGCGAAGTCTACGAATCCATCGAAGACATCTGGCCCGACTACCCCACCAAGGACGATTTCTTTTTTAACGAGGAAGAATATTAGCCTTGTAACCAACTGAAAATCAAACTTTTACGAGTTTACTTAAGCCTGCCCGGAAACGTGCAGGCTTTTATTTTGGTCGCTTTTGACCGCCTTTGACCGCCTTTGCAGTTTCCTTAGGAGCTACCTTAAAAACAAGCGTAATTTTGCTTGGGAATAGTTATGGTGGCGAAGGATTTGTAAGGGCCTGATTTTTAAGCACTTGCAGTGTTGCCTTAAGGTAGCGGAAAAAGGTAGTTTTTACCCCTTCCGGAGCGTTTTTTACAACCGGTAAACGGCCCCGGGATGAAGGTAAAAATGAGGGTAAAAGTGAAGGTAAAAATGGAGGTAAAAAAAGCCTTGTTTCCTTAGGAACTACCTTAACAGCTACCTTAAAATTGCGGGTAATAGTTTTTAGGCAAAAAGCCCGCGATTTGGAAGTTAAAATGCTGAATTTCAGCGGAATACTTTAAGGTAACATAAGGTAACTCAAGGTAACTGAGGCCTCAGGACCGGCCGCCATACCTGTTCTTTGGAGAGGGACACACGTATGTTTAACTTTAAAGACAAGGTAAAATGAAAGAAGTAACAATGGAGATTCCGGGCGGCAGTTACGCCCTTCTCAACAAGCCGAACAGCAAAGGTCTGATGTGCATTTACCTGCGCTATTTCATCAATCGGAAGTACATCAAGCGCTCCACGGACATCTGGATTCAGCCGGAGGACTGGGATGCTGAAACACAGACGGTCAAAGCCTCGAATCCCAATGCGGCCAGGATCAACAACCGGCTGAACAATCTCAAGGCGTCCTGGACGGAAAACTCCTCCTGCACAAGGGGCCCATCACCTCGGATGTTCTCAAAGAATACATGTCCGAGTATCGGCCGGATGACAAGAAGGCCCCGGAGAAGCCGTCCATGCCCAACATCGTCAACTATGCCCTGGAGGTCAATGACCACCTGTACGACAAAAGCTACTACGGCTACTCGTCATGGTACAACAAGAAAAAGGTCATCGAGGCGTTTGAGTTCTATATCCTGAACTTTGAGCGTACCCCCATCCCCCTCCTTAACGAAGTCAAGATGGACATCTTCGACCGCTACATTTCCTACCGGAAGAACACCCTCAAGAACAAGAGCGCAGAAGCGATTAACAAAACGCTGGTGCCCCTGTATTCCGCTCTACGCTATGCCATGGACAATGGCCTGTTGGAAAACAAGGACGTGAGTCCCATTATCCACAACTTTCTTCCGATCAAGGAACGGCGCTACTCCGATGAGACGGAGGAAGAGAAAATCAAGTACCTGACTCCGGATGAAATGCGCCGCCTGTATGACTACTCCCAAACTATATTGCGCGAGCGTACGCGCGAAATCATGGACATTTTCTTCTTCTCCTACTATGCGTGCGGGATGCGAATCTCGGACATCATCACCCTGGAATGGAAACATGTGGACTTCGAGAAGAAGCAGATCGTCAAGAAACAAGTGAAAACCAAGCAGGAGGCCGGCATCCCCACGCCGCTTTCCCCAAAGGCAATCGAAATCCTTGAGCGCTGGCTCCATTACGCGAGAAATCCCCGGTTTGTGTTCGACTTGCTGGACCCCGATTTTGACGTTTCTGATGAACGGGCCCTGCTCATGGCCAGGAATACCAAGGACAAAACCTTCAACAAATCCTTGCAGGCTGTGAGCCGCAACGCCAAAATGCCGTTTGAAATTACCATGCATACTGCCAGGCACTCATTCGCCGTGCAGGCCATCAACGACGGCATTTCACTTCATCTGCTGGGCAAGCTCATGGGCCACTCAACCATTATAACGACGGAAAAGATATACGCCCGTTTCCTGGACGACAAGGTTCAGGAACAGATACAGTCAGTGTTGGACATGGACCTGTCAAAGCTCCCGCGTCATCCGGAAAAGGTTACTTCAAGAGTGAACGTCTGTAATCAGACGGTGACTCGAAAGAGTCGTAATGGGTTTCCGCCAGGAATTTGATAATGTCATCCTTTGAATAAAGGTACGTATTCCCGACAAGAGAATAACCAATGGCGCCGGTGTCGCGCCATTTTTTTATGGTCTGGGTGGCCACTCCGAACATTTCCATCACCTCCTGGTTGCTGTAGCAGGGTTTCCGCTCATCGTTCAGCGATTTGCGGATGGCCTTCACTTCTTTCCGGAGGCTGCTGAGTTGGCGGATCAGCTCGCCAAAGGCTTCTTCCAAAGATTCGTTCATATCGTTACATGGTTGGTGACAAACTAATTTGGGCCGTGTAGCCCCGGGAGGCCTGGAGCATCTCGTTCAGGTCGTTGTACTGGCCGTAGAGGTCCGACATGTCCATGACTTCCTTTCCCTTCATCATCCGCTCGATGGCCGACGTACACTTCTGCCCGGCCTCGTCGTTGTCCAGAAAACAAGTTGCGCCTTCATGGGCCTCGATGTAGGTCCGTGCCCGTTCCAGATTGTTCACGGAATTGAGCACCAGGACATCGCAGGACGGGGTTTTGCTGCTTTGCATGACCTGCCAGGACAGGAAGTCAAAGAAACCCTCGAATATGGCTACCCGCCGCGAGGACGGTACGGCTGTCATCTTTCCCTCATGATTGATGGTGGTGATGCCTGCCTTTGTGGTGGACTTGTAGCCGTTCGGGGACTTGAGCGCATAGCCGCCCGGATTGTTGGGAAATCCCAGTAGCGTGAAATTCAGCCCTTTCTCCCGGTTGTGAACAATAACTTCCCACAGGTATTCCCGCGCCAGGTCCAGCGGAATCTTACGCTCCTGAAGATAACGGATGAGATAACCGCTGGTGATGCTGCCCACGCGGCGGATTTCGATAGGAGACTGCAACGGCGTCCTGACCGAAGGGGCCGGAGCGCTTGCGAGGGATGGATCCAGTGCTGAGAGGAAGCGCTTGGCCTCCTGAAAGCTGCAATGACGGAGTTTCATGACAAGCCGGATATTGGTCCCTCCCTCACCCGTGCCGTGGTCGCACCAGAAGTTTCTGTTCCTGTCCACATGCAGGGAAGGTTCCCTTTCTTCCCTGAAGGGTGAAAACCACATATCCTTTCCATGGCCTTTCCTGCAGCCCAGGGCTTCCAGCACCTTTTCCAGTGGTACCCAATATATGGGGTCAATGTTTTTCATCGCATTTTGTCGCTTTTTATCGCATTATATCAATAATATTTTCTATCTTTGCTCAGTAATAGTGAGCAATGCTATTTGTAACAGAGCGATAGTTGATGCTGCAATATCATTGTCTCACCTGTTCTTTCGCTTATTATTTTGTATTGCTGCGCGTCTTTCATTAGCAATACTAACCGCAAAGGAAAGGACAAAACTTGAGAAAAACAAAAGAAAGTGCCAAAATGGAGAATTTGACCACTCCCGCCGGAGCCCACAACCGCCTCCAGCCCATACGCGGATACCTTTTCAAGAAAGGTCTCACCATGTCTGAACTCAGCCGCCGCTGCCAGCATAAGCTTTCACGTGGCGGAGTTGGCTACCGTGTCCGTGTAGGCGACTGCATGATGGCAGACATGGCAGACATGGCAGAAGCCGCCGGGTACAAATTTGTGTGGCATTGGGAAAATGTCCGCCCGGTGGAACCCTCCCCTCGCGCAGTGCGCCTGCCCAACAAACTACATAGCGAACTGCTGCGGCCGGTACTGACCTATCTCTTTGAGAAGAATATCAGTGTGCCGGACCTTGCCAAGAAATGCGGCATTTCCGGCCCCGGCATGGCCTTCCGCATCCGTGAGGGCGTCTGCATGATGTCTCAGATGGAGGAAATGGCTGACGCTGCCGGCTACAAGTTCGTCTGGAGTTGGGAGGAAATTCCGGAGGAGACCACTGCGGCGGAATAACCATATGATAGCCCCCGGTCGTCAAATTGCCATCATCCCGGATATTCATGGGATGAAGTTTTGGCGTGATGCATTATGTGTCCTGCCAGAAGGGCATTTAGTTTTCCTGGGTGACTACCTGGACCCATATGAAGACGTAGACGGGACCACCAACGAGGATGCATACTTCAATCTTCTGGATATTATTGACTTAAAGAAATGTCACCCGGAGACAGTGTCCCTACTTTGGGGTAATCATGATTTGCATTATCTGTACAAGAACCTGAAAGGCTCCCGCTACGATTATACAAATGCGATCCGCTTCAATCAACTCTTTTGGCAAAATCAGGACTGTTTCCAGTTTGCAGAAGAGGCAGTAGTCTGTGGCAAACGCTACCTCTTCACACACGCAGGTATCGGAAGGAAGTGGGCTGGACAGGTCATTGAGAAGTTCGGGAAAAATGCCCCTAACGCTGATGAGTTAAATGAACTTGCCGAGTCACACTATTTCATAGAAGCACTTGGAGCGGTTCCTTACCTCCGGGGTGGATGGAGCGAATATGGCAGTATGGTGTGGGCGGACTGCCGGGAACAACTAAACGAAGAAAACCAGTACAAGGACATTGTACAGGTTTTTGGACATACGCAAAGGAAAGAGCCGCTTATTATTGACAACCGGATCTACTGCCTTGACTGCCGCAAGTGTTTCAGAATCAATCCTGATAACGGGATTATTGAAACCCTATGAAGTCAATGCGGCTACCCACCACTCAGGGCAATCACACCACATGCTTAGAACGTGAACGCTAAGGAGATTCCGACTTCTCCTGTAGTATATGCTACTGGCGCCATCATTATCCTGGCGCGGTTTGCGACTGCTATGGCATCAATGTAATTGGCCAGGTAGAAGAGGCCGAAGACTCCTGCGCTGATGGCTGTTGCCGTCCGGTACGAATTCGCTTTTTCAGCATACTCTGCCCTGCCCCTATTGTTGTGATTATACTTGTAATCATTAATAGCCCATCCTCCGGCACAAACGGCTGTTGCGGCTAACGAACCATAACATCCAACCTTGAAAACAACTTCCTCGAAACGGTAGTCATATTGCGCCTGGACTTTCCCCGGGATGAACGCCATCGTATAGTCGCTTTTTTGGATGCCTTTGCCGATTTCAAACTGGCGATGCTGCCCCCAAGACGATATCGGAATGAGTAACCCCACAACCAGAACGAACACTATTATCCGGTTATTCATATTTCTTCATCGTTATAATGTTTCCGCTTGACTCCTTCCCGGCAGTTACTTCAATCCGTTTCCTATTGTACTCGTATCCTTCCTTGGTGACCTGAATGGTATATCCACCTTCACGCGGGTCTAAATCAGTGAAGAGAAAGCGTCCATCACTACCGGTAATTACTGTATTGCCGTTTTGGGCAGGAGATATCTCCACAATCACACCGGAAATAGGCTCCTTCGAGTGTTCCTCTATCACCACTCCTGATATTGAACTCAGTGTAGAATAATCTGAGCAACCATTAACGATAACACATATTGAGGTGAATAACACTAATCTAATCAGTTGTCGCATATCAATCATGGTTTAAAGAACGCACACAACGGGCAGACCTCTTATAGGATGCTACATCACCGGCATTTCCTAATGAACCAGTTTCAAAATTAATATAATAGTATCCTAGATTTACAGCATATGTTGCAGACCAGTAGTGAGCTGGCCAAGTATTACTGCCACTTTCTCCGTTAGATAAATTAAAACCGCCAATTTCATTTCTAAGGGAGTATAGTGTTGCCAACTCGTCCTTAGTTGGTAATCGCCAACCTGTCATATCCCCGGTTGTCCTGTTTTCACACAACGTTTTCATAGAAGACCAGTTTCCCATCCCAACATCGTTCTTTTCAACTTGAAGATTGGCGGAGGATAGAACAAGGTATCCTTCGGGAGATACTTTCACTGGCTCTCCATATGTAATTCCCTTGGAATTAATAACATAAGCCCTTACATAATAGTCGTATAAACTACCTGTAAGTATAATACGTTTTTCAAAAACCCCGGTTCCCGTCTGACCGGAAACAACAAGCTTATTATCATCAACAGTCGGGTTGCCATATACGTTGCTATAAGCAAAACCTATTTCTGTATAAGACGGGTCCCCGGCATCAATGACATTCCCACGGAACACGACAGAGCTGTTCTCTTCGTCTATATTGGTCGGCTGCAAAGTTTCAACAACGGGTGCAGTAGAAACAGTTGTAAACTTCACCGTGTTTGAACTATATGCGATACCTGCGCTATTCTCGGCAAAAGCCTTGACGTAATAGGACTTCCCAAGGCTTAATCCATCAACTCCTACTGAGTATTCCTTATCATCTGAAACAATAGCGGTTACTACAGTGCTGTTTTCAGGTGTTGGGGCAGATAATTCCGAATAGATGAAACCACGCTTGAAGTACTTGGGAATACCATCTTCGATAATCTGGCCACGTAATACGGCTGATGTCGCGTGAACCTCAGTGACATCCAATGCATTCAATGCGGGGACCTTATCTGCCACCTTGTTTGCCTTGACCAGAATGGGTCTTGATCCTATCGTCGGCACATTGAGCACTAATGTTGTCACATTCTCTCCGATGGGCATTAATCCCCAATCAACAACGACTATAATGCTCGCGACTCCCTTGTATTCCAGCGTTCCCCTGTCGGGCTTGACAGTGGTTATCCAGCCGCAATTATTGGTTATCTCATAAGTCAATGAGTGCGAATACTTGTTTTGGATATTTATTGACAGTGTGGTTATCTGCGGATTGCTCCCAAAATCCAATTCTTCCGGTTGAACCTGGAGATTGTTTATTCCCAGTTCAATGTGTATGGGATGCTCAATGGATTTACCGGGACCGACAATAATATTCTGGTCTTCTCCGTTTATGTATCCTTGGGCAGAATAGGATATGGAATATGTACCCGGGTCTACAGAATCAAAGCGATAGTACCCGTCACTACCAGTAATGGACGTTTTTCCGGAAGGCGACAGGCTCAGCATAACGTTGGATACAGGCCGTCCATCATCTCCCAGTTCCAGGACGTGGCCAAAAATCTCCCCGGGCTCGGAACCAGAAGGCTCTCCACATCCGAGCAACAAGACTATGGGCAACAAAAAGGCCAGCCCCCTGGCGATACTCCTCTTACTTCTTATCATTTCGCAAAATGTCTGATTAACAAGTTATATACATCCGTTCTCTTATCTTTCACTGCTATCTTCTCTCCATTGGAAAAGTCCAATGCGAAGTGCTCATTTCTCCCGGCTGGAGTGCCGGATCTGATGATTCCTGACCAAACACCTATCACCGCACGATGCTTATATATCTCCATTAGTTCCTCAATGGTTGGGTAAACGCATCCATCATAATAAAGAGCCATATCCAGATTGCTGAGGAATTCTGATGCATGCCGCCCTTCATGGTACATAACGTATCCGCTGTTCCCGTTGGAGGAGAGCAGAACTATTGTTTCTTTCAAACCCGGAACGACTTCAATATTGTCTCCAATGCTCAGTTTGGGAACTTTGGAAATTGTCTCATCAGCAATGACGGTCCCGGAAACAGTCACTTCCTCTTCAAACGATTCACTCGGAGTTATCTCTACAGTTTCGGGCTCTGTGGACTTGGAAGATTCGCTTGTGCCTAAACTCTCCGAAGTGCTCCCTTCTCTTTCCTGTTTACCAGAGCCTGCTCCTTTTTTCCCGCCAGTAGTGGAAGGCCCGGAAGAAGAGAATCCCGGAGAGACATGGTTTTCTCCTTCCACATTTTCCTCAGAAGCGACACCTTTATTATCATCGCTGTTTCCTCTTTCTGCAACAATAGTACTATCTTTTTGTCCCGGGGCAACTTGATTAAACCATCCGTTGATGGGCTCTCTAAATATGCTAAATACAACCGCCAAGGCGAGCACGAGGGCTATTATGCCCAACATTATTCTGATAAATCTATCCCGTTTAGTGCGGTGCGTCTCAAACGAGGAATAATGAGCTTTGAAACACTCCTTGATTCCATCTTCTAACTGCTTGCTGTTCTCATATCCATTAATCCAAGGTCTCCGGCCTGAGGAGCCTCTGAGAAAAGTATCCTTATTAATTTCAGAATGTTCTTCCCCCTCTGTATGGGCAAACATGAATACTTCCCGTATTGTTCCGCGTTTCTTCCTTCGCAGAGCTGTTTCGTATTCCTTCCGAGACCATGTAGAGATACCATCAAACTCAACCACCCCGATAAAGTATTCACATTGCCGAATCCTGCTTAAGAAAAATTCGGCATCTGTCTCTCCCGGGCCTGCGGAATTGTCCATATCTATCATCTGCAGCTGAATCTTGTTCTGCAGAGACCTGTCTTTATTGAGAGAATCAATTGCGCGAACTATGGCATCCCGTTCTTCCTTGGTAAAGGGATACTGGACACCCGCGCGCTCTTTTGAAGAGTACGTATGAGTGTGAGAAACAAATATTTTGCAGAGCTCAGCCATACTGTCTTACATCGTGGAGGGGCGACTCTTCAGGAACGTTTCAAATTTATCACGGTCTATCCGATATGTTTTTGCTTTCTCTTTCTCAAGGAAACCATACGGGGTGGCTGTTTTAATCTTTACCAGGTCGTACAGGTTTGTACGCACCTTCTCTTCTGGCCACAGTATGGTTTCGATACGGGAAACGAAGTCCGGGAATTCAAAAGTGCTCTCGCCGAAGAAATCCGGAATAATCATTTGGTACCGGCTCTGCTCACGGATATAATCCAGCGCATCTATAATGGCCGCGCCATGATCGCAGAACAACGACTCTTTGGGACCCTGTATTGGTTCTTCAGATACTTTTGACTCCAAGGATTGGAAATAATCGACCTGAAGCGTGTTGCCATTTCTAATGTAAGCCACGGCTTTTTCCCGCTTGAACTTAAGGTCATATCGCTTCCCTTTTTCAGACAGGTTTACTACCTTATCTGTATATGCGTCACCACAGACTTTAACAACGCCTTTCTCATTGTAGAGTACACGCCTGACAGGGAACCAATCTGCCTTCAGAACCTTGCTGTCTTCTGAAAAAGTCAAAGGCTTAATAGGCCGGTCTAATATGGCAAGATACGTGACAGCCAATACAGGAGAGCCGTCAATTGCCCCTCGGAGAGGGTTATCCCGCAGGTTTAGTGGAAGAAGCTCATACTCGTCAGGAATACTGATTCCTGTCTTTTCCCGTAAAATATTCTTGGCTGCCCGTCGTGTGGCCCCAGTTCCGTGTGATTGAAGCTCATCATAATTAGCAAATTTTTTGAACTTGTACTCACTGTCTTTTCCGTCCCAGCCGGCATTCTTGAAGTCTTGCTCAGTAAGATAAGCGCCAGGGATGCCCCAGCGACCTTCCCCCTCTCCCTCCGACCTGACTATCAAAGGAGCGACAAGTTCATTGTCATCGTTCAAAGCAAGGACAACGATATCCACGGCCACCTCAGGATGGAAATAACGGGTTATATAAGGAGCGTTGTCTCTCCCTTTCAGAATACTGATTAACTGTTCGTTTGGCAGATCCTTGGCTGGTATGCCATTATAATCTAACAATCCCAGTTCACCTGCGCGTTCCACCCATGAGCTGCGGGACTCTTCAGAGAATGTGCCCTTAATAATATCTTTAAGCGCTGGCTTTGCATAAGATGAGAGTATTCCAAAAGGAGAAGTAGCGGAAGAAAGAAGATGGCGGACAGCCTTTTCCAGCAGTGTATTGTGATTGAAAGCCAAGCGGTTTGACAACTTGCCATCTGCGTTGACATTAAACCACACGCCCCCTTTGACCGGACATGCGCCCTGCTCCATGAACAAGATAAAGGAGCTGCAAACCAGCACATCATCTTTTTCGGTAACAGATTCCGTCCCAAGGGCAAGCAGTTCTCCCTCAAACTTAAGACCCAGCCTCTCATTCAAGTTATTAACAAGACAGTCTTGTATCGAGAGACTCCCGCCATCAAAAGCAAACATGGGGAACGCATATTTGCCCAGTGCGGGCTCTTCGCCCCTTTGTACGGCCAAAACTGACAAAACTTCGGATTCATCAGCAGCCTTGTCGATGGAAAAAATGATTGCTATTGAATAGTTCTTTATCATATCATGTGATTCTAACAACGCAAATATAGCGATATTTCTCAGCCCGGCAAAATGATTTGAACAAAATTTGTTCAGTTTTAACAGTATTTGTAAAATTCCGCAAATGATGCACTAAAACGAATGCCGGATTTCTCTTTTCAATTAGCAAACCCTTAAAAATACATAGCTATGTTTTCGTTTTTCAAAGAATTGTTAGGCCTGGGGACTGCCTCGAAATTTGACTTCAAAGAGGTTGAAGATTGGGTTAAGGAACAAATCTCGCCTGACATCATGAGGCTGAGACGCCTCTGTTCAAGGTTAAAAGTCTCCTATATGCGCTATTACGAACCACAGGTTGTGGATATCGAATTGGCCGTTTTCCACATCCTTGATTCGCTATATGCAAATCCTGCATTGGTAAACAAAGGCATATCCCCAATGGTCTTAGTGAATCTCGTTCCGTATGGGAAGGAAGACACGCCAAAAAAGGGGAAAGTATCTGATTACATATCCATTCATATGGATTTCAGCCTTATTGACAGTGGCGACGACAATGCCACGGAATTCAGCACTGGCGCTCAGATGCGAGGATACGAATCTTTGCTGTCCGTGTTCCCTCCATTCGTCCAATGGGACGGAGACATTCACAATATGATTGTTTCATTCCCTAAAAGTGTGAACGCAAAGCATGAAGTCAACCCGGTAGTAACCCTCTCGCTCTTTGGCGATGATGCTATCTACTTTAAGGATAACGGCAGCCAGCGTATTGCCCTGAACCCCGGCACCTATGTACTCTGCGGCGCCAACTGCGATGACCCCCATAACGGTCATGCCCTGCGCCTGACCACTGATAAGCTCCTGTCCAATCACGCCATTCTGGAAGTCGGCGAATCCATCATCCGCATGACGGCAATAGGTATTACGTTCTTTAACGGCGAGCGCATTGATCAATCCGAGTACACCAACCGCATTACAGTCTCCTCCGGAGACACCGTTTCTTTTGGTTGTATATCCGTTGAATTCATTTAACCTCATGGGCCCTATTATTCTCGCACAAGCATCTGTCCTAGGCAGAAGACATGAAAAGAATGGCTTGGACAATCAGGACCGGTTGTTTTGCTGCCGTCTGGGGACCGGCTGTTTTATCGGCTGCTGGGATGGTATATCTGCATTCGGAGAACGCGGCGGAGAGGCCGCTCAGATTGCCGCAGATATCACGCGGCAAACATTGTCAAATTTGGAAACAATCCCTACAGATGCCCGCAGCTTTCTGATCGGACTGGTGAGAACTATCCAGGGCGCAATAATGGACCGGCAACCAAAGGACGGACCTGTCATTGGGACAACAATGACGGCTTGCCTAATAGACACATCCGAGCACCATCTTCACGTTGTACATATTGGCAACTCCCCGGTTTTGATTACACAATGTGGCGCTGACCTTCACAAGATTACCAAAGATGACATCGACCGTTTTAATGCAGGCGCTTTAACCCGCTGGCTTGGTTCAGGTTCAGGAGTTGATGATAATACTCTGTACTCTTGCACGAAGCTGGAAGCCAATGATGTCATTGTGTTGTGTACTGACGGTGTCGCCCACGCCTTTAATGGCAGGGAACAGGAAATGGAATCTGTGATAAAACAATCCCGGACCATAGAAGAGATGGAGGAGACAGCCCGTGCGCTTGTAGAGTATGCTCACGAGCACTCGCTTGATGACGTCTCCATTATTTGCGTAAAGTTAAACGGGCAAATAGAAGGGGCAATCACCCCGAAGGCAAAAGAGACAGCCCGGAAAGAGGGTTCAACACCTCCCGGATTGTACGATATCAAACTGGAGAAGACAGACAACCGGCACAGAATCTTCAGTTTGCTGGTCGCTTTTCTCATCGGCATCCTGACCGGTTATTCAATCGCACTCATTGCGGGAAGAAATACTGGCAGAGTTCCCGCTTTACAAGAACTCAAAGAAGCGACCTCCCATCCATCTGCGGACGGAGACTTTCTTATTGACAGCATATCTTTCTCACCTTATAATATCCCCACCGATTCATTATGAAAACAAATTCTAAAATACGAGGTCTGATAGGCCTCCTGCTCATCTTCGCCGGAATATCTTACGGTTACGTTCGTCTTTATCTCAACCAAAAAGGTAAACTGGAGACTTACGAAACAGCCCGGTCCGGGAAGCCCGCATTACTATTAGATAAGCAGGTTTCTTGTCTTGCCCTGGAAGAATTCCTCATGAATGAGGGCTATTGCGGGGACCAGGGGGAAGCCTCATTCATCGCGTCACATATTGTGCGGCGCATTAAGGAAATTCGTGGTAACCTTCCCTCTCTTAACGTGCTGGCAAAAAGGGACATAAAAAAAGACTTTGCCTTTTATCTGAATGACAGCACCGTGCGCAGCGGCCTTATGAACTTCCCGAAATCGTCACAGCGTGTCCTTTCGCATGAATTTGCAAAGGGAGTCAATGAAACTACAGAAGCCATCTTGGCTGACAGCACATACAAGAATCCAGAAATTGATGCAGATGGTCACCTTTATCGCATCCGGATATTAGAAGACAAGCCGTGCGGCAAGTTTCTGCGTGCATTATTTCATCCGAAGAAAAAGCTGGACGACCCCGTTGTTATCAGAATAACACAGCACTGGAGGGAAGAAGTCCCTAATGCCATTGACTATCGCAAAAGAGATTCTGTCCTGACATATATCCGCGCAGTAGGCGGCAGGGCGGAAATCCGTTTGAGAGATAAAGACGAAGAAGGCCATGAATTGTATTATTCTGTACTTCCTGTTCAGCGCGGTTACTCATTCGGCACGGAGAGGGCGACTTACCGATGCCGGAATCACCTCCTTTCTTTTACCAGGAGACCGGATTATATCATGCCCTTGTCCACTCACGACTTGCAATCAGTCCGTGAAAGTGGCAAACTGGTTGTCCGCACTCCAGAGCAGTATCGCTCGTTACTTTTTTCCGGCTTAGGTGCATGGCTATTACTGTGGTTAGTCGCATTTATTATTATCCTGCTCATAGACAAGCGACGCAACAGAACCAGCAATTATACATTGGTGGTCATTCTTGCTGGTCTGACCGGCATGGGACTACTGACTCTGTTCAGTATTTCATACAGGCCGTTGCAGGATTCATTCTATGCCTGGAGCCAGATGAGAGGATTGGTGTGGGGAATCTGCGGAATGCTGATATGTTGCTCCATTCGGTGGGATAAAATGCTGACCTATAACCCTCTTCCCATCCTGGCCCGTGGACTTGTCGCTGCTTTTGCGGCCGTATCCCTTCTGTTGTTGGCGTGGGCTATCGGATGGGGACCGGGTGGAAGCCATGTAAACATCCTGTGGGGCATCCAGCCTTCTGCGGCTACCAAATATCTGGTAATTATTGCGGTAAGCCTGCTTCTGGTATACAGGAAGCCATATATCCAGGAGTTTGCCTTATCGTCCGACAAGTATGCAAAACGGCATTTCCTTGCCATGCTGATGAAAGCCATTACCCTGATTATTATTGTGATGGCATTTCAGATCTTGTGCCTGAAGGATATGGGACCGGGTGTGGTTATCACGTTGTCATCAGTGATTCTTTATTGTCTCCTCCGCGAAGATGTGCCCTTTACCATCCTTTGGACAGGCCTTTTTGCAGCTGCTCTCATAGTTGCACAAAAGATAGGCGGAACATATACCTGGGCCCTCGCCACCATCATTTGGCTCATTATGTGGTGGGCTGTTTCCCGTTTCAGCAAAGGAAAAGTTTCCGAGAGTACTGTGTTAATAGCCACTATTGTCATCGCCATACTGTTTTCCGGCAGCATCTTCGAACGTATTCCCGGCCTGGAGGAGCAGGCAGCGAGGATGTCTACCCGCGTAGAATCTCATCAGGATCCATTTGACAACCGTTCCGGCAGCGACCAGTTGGCACGATCTATTTGGGCCATGACAGAAGGTTTTACGGGCAATCCTGGGAACACTATGGTTAATACTTTGCCAGCTGCACATACAGACTTTATATACCCGAGTGTGGTGTCCGGTTTCGGTGCTGTCGGTGGAATCATCTTATTGGTATTGTTGTTTGCCTTTGTTGTCGAGGGATTCAGAAGCGCCACTTGTGCGAAGAACGAAGCGTTATTTTTCATCCTGGCAGGGATAACAATAACAGTTTCTGTCCAAGGTCTCTTTATATTGGGAGGGTGCACCAATCTGCTGATACTCAGCGGTTTGCCAATCCCATTCGTTTCATATGGTTCTACTCATTTGATTCTGGATTTGATGGCTGCCGGATTGCTGATTGGTTCGAATAACAGGGATTACGCCGAACTCAGTTTTACTAAACAGCGCTCAATAATTAAACAGTATGGTGTCGGAATTGTGTCTCTGATAATTCTTTGCGGATTTCTCCTAGCCTGTGTTGCCGCAGTAACTGTGCGTTATTCAATATGTCAAAAGGATGATATTCTGGTGAAACCCGCGATTGTATCCAGTCCGGACGGAGATAATTTAATAGAGTATTCTCCGCAAATCGAAGCAGTAAAAGAACAGTTGCAATATGGAAGAGCCTTTGACCGGAACGGTGTCTTACTGGCGAAGCCTGTCACTGTGGGCAAAAGTGAGTATCCACTCGGGGATGCACTATTCTTTTGGACAGGATATGACTATTCGAAAGCCCTGTGGTCTGGCACTAATCCAAAGAACCCATATGGGGTCCTTGCAGCACCCCGCTACCTTTCCTATATGCGCGGATTTGACAACGAGCCTCACAGGGTTAAAGTCACTTCTCATTATCAGCGTTCTCCGTTTATGCCCTCAAAAAGAGTTGTGCATACAGATACGCTGATGCAATACAATTATTCCGTATTACTCCCATTTATAAATGATCCTGCTTTGGTTGATGAATTCAACCAAAGTCAGAGCAACCGGGACATCTATCTGTCTGTAGATTCGGATTTACAATTGAAGATAATTGAAGCGGCACAAACTTTTTTTATAAATAACGTCAAATCTTTGACATCTCAATCCAGAGTTACTGCTGTCATTATTGATGCTGCGACAGGTGACGTCTTGGCCACACCCTGCTGGCCCGGACCAAACATTGACAGGATTCTTGGAATGGCTGAAAATAAGCAATATGTATACAAAGATGACCTGGACGGTTTTCAGGCATTTGCTCACATGGATCTCGCCATGTATCCCACCCCGCCCGGGTCAATAATGAAACTGTTCGTGGCCGTAGCCGGACTGAGAAGAATCGGCCCTGATATGGAGCAGCACACGGAGGTCGTGTATTTGCCTGAGCTCATATATCACCGGGGAGACACGAGGCGCACGGGGAGAAAGACCTTGAAGGGTTCATTGAGAGAAAGCAATAACATATATTTCATCAAAACATTGAACAACCTTGATTTATACGGCGAATATGGGCGTTTGTGCTGGGAATGTGGAGTGCCGTTTGACGGATTATTACCATATGGCTTGTATTCTGATGAAATCGCCACAAATAAAAAAATGTTTGATGAGGCCATCAATAAAGCGAGGACCATTGGCCTGGATAAGTGGGCCATATATAAGGATTCAGGAGAGCATCGGAAACTGAATGACCATGAGTGGGGGTATGCCTGGGGGCAATCCATCTCTGCTTCTCCACTATCTGTAGCCCGTCTGGTAGGTGCCATCGGTAACGGCGGTGTTTTGATGGAATCCCGTTTTTGCTCAAAGGATTCAATAAGAATAAAAGAAGTCCTTCTTACGGAGGAAGAGGCGGGGATAATGCAATCAGCCATGCAATATCAGGCAAAAGGATCATTCGGCCTTTTATCATCAACGATTGGGGCCAAAACAGGCACGCCGGAGAGAGCATTCCAAAATGGGAAGATGAACGACGCATGGCATACGTTCTTTATTCTCGGAGAAGAAACAACAAACAAACACCCTATCGCCGTGTGTGTCAGGTTAGAGCGCGTGAACGCCACCAGCTCTATAGCCACTGATTTTTCAAAGGAAATACAAAAAATCCTGCGCGAAACAGGGATGCTGGTTACTCTTTAACAACAGAAGAGTGACAAGAAACAAATGAAAACCATTCTTGAAATAACATCCGGACAATTCCAGTTGGAACACGGGCGGCCCGATAGCCCGTGTTTCATCGTCCGGGATGGCTCTTTCTTATATAAAATGATGGAGACCGGACGACAAAATGCATTCGACAACGAAGTAGGATTCCTCCAAGAGTTGAACGGACTGGATGGTTTCTGTGAATTGACAGACTACGGCTATGGAGTACTTGATGGCTCTTCCAAGTTCCTGTGCATCAAGGTCCCTTATTACGGGAAAGATATCCGAAAACTTATCAGGCCTTTTACTTCTGCCTCGTCTTGCAGCCCTTCTTTCAAGGATGCATTAAGCTTTTTCTCTCCGGAAAGAGTCATCAGGCTGATGACTGACATTACTTCTCGCTTTGTGACGCTCGAGCGCCTTGGCATCCTTCATAATGACATAGCGCCCCAAAACATAATCGTGTCGCCTCAAGGCACCGTCACAATCATTGATTTTGGCAGCGCATTACATCTCAACGAGGATTCTGTTTTTCATGTGGATACAAACTGCGTCATAGAGGGGCACAGAGACTTTAATGCGCCGGAGAAAGTCCGCGAAGGCATACTTTCGTTTCAAAGTGACATTTATAGCGTTGGAAAGGTTTTAGATATCTTGGTCCATACGGGAAAGAATCTCTGTCAAATACAATATCCTGAGCCGTTATTGAAGATACGGTCTGCCTGTCTTGAAAGCAGGGAAAGGCGTTACTCTTCTTTTCTGGAACTATCTGAGGCACTTGATAACTGTCAGGCGATTAGTCCTGTGAATATACCCGTAGAACCTGCAGAAACAGCACGTCCGGCAGAAAGCAATAAAGATGATGAAATTACACAACGACCCGTGGTCAACGATACGGCATCCGACTATCAGTGGGGAAGGACGCCAAGTTCAACAGTGGTTTCGTATGGCCGATCCATCAAGAGCACCAGGGATAGATTGGTCAACATTCTCCTCTCTGTCGGACTCGCCGTTTCTATTTTAGTTTTCGCGGGAAGCTACCACATGGCACACCGGACATATTCGGAAGAAGAACGGGACGTATTGGAAAAGCCCAATTTGATACGGGATATAAAGACAATTATGTATGACCTGACCAATAATGTTTTCAAATAGTTCAATCATGAGCATCAAGACAAGAATTAAGAAACTATTCGGAGCCGTTCCGGAAGTGGGTGAAAGTATCACCCGTGGAATTTGGGATATCATCATTGACGACCTCCTGGCGTACAACAGGCGGGGCGACCTGTTGAAGGGTTTTAATAAGATTACCTTCTACACGAATGACAGGCGCCTGAAAAACAGCCTTGACTCAGAGGCAAATGCCGAGGCATTCAAGCTTCATTTCACAAAAAGGATGGAAAGCGAGAGAACTGAAGCCTTGAACGGTCTTATCCTCGGTGTTTCAAAAGGGTGGTACAAAGTTCTTTCACTGGACTTTCTTCCCATTGACGCCAAGAAAGTAGAGAATTTGGAAGAGCCTTTTTTCTACAATGTTGGTTATCGCTCGGGGAAGTCCGTTTTGACAATCAAAGAAGTGAACCCGGATAAGGAAGAGTCTGACTTGTGGTCCGCCAAATTGTCCAAAGAAGGCCAATTAGCCCCAAAGTATAGACTCGGACGCTGGACAGGTGATCCTTCATACAGGATGAATGAAATCTTTTTCCCGGAAAAATGGACCGATGTATCACGCCATCAATGTACAATTGTTGAACGTGGAGGAGAATGGCTCATCTGCGCAGATTGTGAATGGCCGGTGGTATATCTGGAGCGCGAGCCGGTTGGCAAGGACAAATTTGTGCCCATTCCCGGAGACTGCGAATTACAGCTGGGTTACCGCCGCAGATTTATCATCAGAATTGAGAGTGAATCCAAAGAAGATTGAACGAAAGAAGCCTGTGGTTCACTCTCTATAGGTAGACAGTTAAAACATGAAGAAGATTGCTAATATACTCAAAGCGATTTGGCACAAGCTCAATCTGACTCTTTTGAAACTCCGGCGCCATTATTACCGCCGGTATGCAATCTATGACTGTATATCCATTGACGGGATTGAGATTATTCATGAATTCCGGGATGAGCTCTTTGAAGGGAAACTCCGGAAATATAATCTCGAGATCATCCCCAATGAATTCATCATGCAGGTGCCAGGCAGAAATGGGAGAAACCGGCATTATCGACTGAGGCCTTTTTATCTGTCCTTCCGATTTATGGACAAAGTGATCATCCCCAGAGGGAATGAAGTTGTCACCATAGTTCACGACTCAAGTCTGCATTTCGATGGAGATTGCTCTGTTGCAATCAGAACCAGTATAGACAAAGGGGCCTTGAGAAAGGCAATCATCACAATCCCCGCAATATATAGCCGCCAAGAAATTGTCAAAGAACCCGTCGAACGACAAGCCACGAAAGCTGCACCTATTTCGCCAAAAGAAGCAATTATAGAATCTGCAAAACCCAAGGTAGAACTCTTGAATTTTGACCCAGAGGAAATACAACGTCAAAGGGCGTCCCTCATCCGGACAATCTCTCTTGTTGAAGAGCACTTTTCCAGCCAACAATAAATACCAATCAATAATCAATCGTTCATATGCATACAACTAAACTTACATCCGAAGCGGCCCTCTCACTCTTCAAAAAGGTATACATGGGGGAAGCCCCTACAGAAAACATCGAGCACATTCTCGTGGGACGGGAAAGCGAGATTGCTTCCCTTCTCGATGCGCTCAATGATACCCGCAGTGGAGGTCACACCATGAAATTCATAGTCGGACCTTATGGCTCCGGCAAGACCACATTCCTTAATGTGACCAGGTCTTACGCAATAGAGGACCATTTCGTTTGCGCGTCTGCAACACTCCTGCTCTGCCCTTTGACCTCCCGGCGCGTCTATTCTATGTTGATGAACAGCCTGTCCGTTTCCCTTCCAGACATTATTAATACCCTTGTGGAAAAGATTGGAGCAAAGGATCTTCCGGAGGTCCTTGGCGCCATCCGCATGGAAAACAGCCGCTACTTCACAATGGCTATTCTCCGCTACCTGGATGCAGTAAGGGAAGAAAACAAACCCTTGGCTCAAGATGCGCTCAACTGGCTGCGCGGGGAATATCGCACCATTACCGAGGCCCGTTCGGAACTCGGAATCCAGTGCACCATCACTGATGGGAACTGGTATTCCATGCTCAAGGTCTTTACACGGGTTCTGGTCTTGGCAGGGTTTAGCGGCCTTTGCGTTCTCCTGGACGAGGTATCCTCGTTATACGCTCTACCTAATTCCACGATGCGAGGGAACAATTTCACCAAATTGCAGTCAATCTACAGCGACAATGCACACTATGGTGCCGGGCATATGTTGTTTTTGGTGGCAGGTACTAAGGAGTTTATTGAGGACAGCCGCCGTGGCCTTGCATCCAGCCCTGCGCTCTATAGCCGGATTTGCGAACAGAGCGACGGTCATGGACAGGATTACTCCCAAACCATCATGCGCCTCCATACGCTGAGCCAGCAGGAGCTGTATACGCTCTTATCTCAACTGAAAGCCATTGAGGCCATTGGTAATGGACAGGAACCAATTGACGAAGCCGATGAGGGTATCGACAACGATGTCGTTGCTTTCCTCTCCGAGCTCAATGCACAGCCCGGCGGGTTGAGAATGGTTACTCCACGCGAGGCGACGAGAAAATTCTGCCACGCTTTGTACCTTCTCCGCCACACCGATGGCAAGTCTTCTGATGAGCTATATAAAGAAGTGGCTAATATGGAAGATAAAGCCATTATTGTCCCCACCGAATTGACCGCTGATGATAACGAGAATTCCGAACCCGCTTCGCATATGGCAGAAGAAGAAAGCCCGTCTAATATTGAAATACGATGAACGCAGAAAAATACCTGTCTGATGCCATCCTTCAGTGGATGAAAGACCATCACTGGAAAGGTCTGAATGAGTTCCAGGCCCATGTTATAACGCAATTCTTTACCACCAGTCACAACCTCATCTTGTCCGGCCGCACGGGGATTGGGAAATCGGAGGCATGGTATTTCTCTGTTTTATCTGACCCAAAGTTCGTCAATGAACTTCTTTCCGGTGTCGGTGTCCTGTATATTGCCCCACTTAAAGCCCTCATCAATGGTCAGACAAAAAGACTTGAAGATCTGTGCGAGCGCTTGGGCGTTCGGGTTACAAAATGGCACGGAGAGTCCAAGCAGAGCGAAAAACGCTCCCTCCTTAACAAACCGGAGGGAATCATGCTTACGACTCCAGAGTCCATGGAGGCCATGTTTCAGTGTCACCCGGAATACGTGACGGTCCTTTTCGGGAAACTCAAATACATCGTCATCGATGAGATGCATACTTTTCTGGGACGCGACAGGGGAACACATCTGCAGTCGCTGCTGTTTCGTCGCCAGGAAACTTGCCAGACACAGGTCCGATATTTCGGGCTCTCCGCCACCCTGGGCGACGATATCATCTACGCGAAGTCTTTCTTCGGTGAACCCGAAAAGACTAAAGTTATTTCGGAAAAATCCGGAAGGGAAATTGAAACAGAGTTCCGTTATTTCCCCGAAGAAGAAAAGGGAAAGTATCCTGATGCGGCTATCCAAAGCCTCAAGGAGGATATTACCGGCCATGCATCTCTCATCTTTTGTGGTTCAAGAGGGAGGACAGAGGAAATAGTTAAGGCTGTTAAAGATCTGTCAGAAGACTCGGAAAAAGGGCACTTCCTATCTCATCATGGCTCAATTAGCAAAGAGAGAAGAGAGGAGACCGAGGACTTTGCCCAAAACGCCACTTCATTCGGGATTTTCAGCACAATTACTCTCGAACACGGCGTGGATATTCCCAGTGTGGATTTGATATGCCAAATTGGCCCCGTCCACAGTGTGTCTTCCATCCTGCAGCGGGCCGGTCGCAGCGGCCGCCGGGATGGGCATCCCATCATTCATTTCTATAACAGCCGTCCATGGGAGTACCTGCAAAACCGCGCAGGAATGACTCTCGCACAAAAAGGACGGATTGAAGCTACAGATACGACACTCCGTCCATATCATGTTGTGTTGCATCAGGTGCTCTCTCTTGTGAGAGAAAAAGGAAACTGTTCGCGGGATTCCATAATGGAGTTCATACGGAAGACCCCGGCACTTTCATTTTGCAGTGAAGATGAAGCCAATCAAATTGTTGATTATGCTCTCTCCCAAGAAATCCTCCAGGAGTTCAATGGAGAACTCATCATTGGACTATCTGGGGAGCGCCTGGTGGGAAGGATGGACTCTTATACGGTATTCCTGACCCCTGTTACCTACCGGGTAATAGCAAACGGGAAATCGATAGGAGAGTTAGAGCCGTCCACTGGCTTTTCTGAAGGGGCCACACTCTTACTCGGCGCCCAAATGTGGGAGATTACCGGAATAGACAGAAAGAAGTTTGTTCTATATGTAAAAGAGTCCGATCAAGGGAAAAAGCCTACATTCCTGAGCGGGTCTCCAATGACTTGCCCGGAGATTGAGCAGGAAATGCTCTCGCTACTTTACCAAGGCGGTGACTCCGTAACGGAGGATCTTCATCAAGAGTTTATGGGCATAAAACGTATCGGGAAAAGAGGCACACCGGTCACTACTGGTGACGCCTGTATGACAAGTGTTTACCCATTTAGTGGAACAAGAGTTTTTAACACATTGGCAATTCTCTTCAATGCAATTAAGGATGGCTATCGCTTGTCAATTCCTCTTTCCTGGAATGAGTTTGTATCTATGGCGGCAGGTTTCATTGAGAATCCTCCGTCAATGGAGGAGTACCTGCTGGACGGCGTTTCTGGTGAAGACTTCGTGCCGAAGGTGAAGTTGGAGCCATACCTTCCGCCAATTCTCAGGGCAAAAACTGAGGCAAGCATGTATTATGACCTTACAGGAGCCATAGCCTTTTTGGGGGACCTAATTGGCGATGCTGGTCCGGTCATGAGTAGAACAAGTCAAAATAATGCAATACCTAATAATAGTAGCGCTAAATGCTCTGGATCAGGAATGGCGTTAGAAGGAGACATCTATGTTCAACACATCTTTATTTCAAGAAGCACTTGGCCCAACCGAAAGAGAGATAAAGCCTTGTCTTTTGCTCATGAGGGAATGAACTGGATCGAGGGCGTAGCTAGCATGTGGAATAAGCAAGTCACTTTTGTTGAGAGCGAACCTATTGAGATTTCCACATCGGCGGAGTTGATTCCTAACGATTATGATAGCCCGCTTCGTGACACGAACGACATTAACATATATATATCGCAATCTGGTTTGAGTAGCATTGAACATATTGGAAAAATCGCATCGCAAGAACACAACTGCCAGTGTTGGATTTTACTCATCCACGTTGACTCACCTGGTAGAAGCTATGCTCAGCCCGCCGGAGTGCTCAAGAATGGTTTCCTTGGGACATGCTTCATTTTCAACGGAAAAGGGCTTAGCGCGTCAGGCGTTGACGCTCATGAGATCCTGCATTTGTTCGGAGCTTGGGATCTATATGAAGGCCCAGGAGAGCAGTCTAGGACAAACGCCAAGATGCTACGCAATATGTACCCCAACGAAGTTATGCTCAATCCACATCATTCGGCCAGAACACGGACACTAAGCCCAGTTACTGCATGGCGTATTGGCTTGTCAAAAGAAAAAGAGCCGTGGTTTGATACTATTGTACCCATTAATCAAAAATAAAAACAATGTCACCATATGAAAACAAAGTATTCACTTAACGTCGGTGACTCTTTTCAGGGCCGCATTATTGAAAGACAACTTGACCGTGGATTAAATCCTTGGCGGCATGTCTATAAAAGTGGAGAAGAAGTTCTTATAGTATTTAGCAACCCACTGATTCCCGATTCCTTCCTTGTAGACACGCCACAAGGACGCGTTCCGGTTGAGTTCAAGTACGTCATGGATTCACTCGAAGAGATGCGTTCTCCTTCATATATAAAGTACAAACTTTCTGAATATCCGCAATTAGGGAGTTTTACTTTGTATGGTTTCCCGGATATTCATGACACCGGCCAGAATGAACAATACACCTGGATTGTAGAGAAGTATGTCAAAGGAATGTCCCTTGAAGAGTATGTAAAACGAGAAAGGGGGCAAAAAGCGTTTGATCTCTCAAATCCTGATGATTATGAAGAATTGACGGACTGTTTTTCGTTTGTCCATACGAGCCTCTCTTTCTTTGAACTGACAGGCCGTCCTCAGCAGCGAATTTGTCTTACCCCAAGAAGTGTCTTCATTCAAGAGGATACAGAAGCAGGTTATATTTCAGCCGGCCTACTTTTGGGAGACATGTTCTGCCCCAGCAATGATTACCATGATTACCCTGCTTCGTATGATTTACGGTATTTGCCAAACGATGAAGTAATGTCATACCATTCACTGGTAGCTTCGATGGGCCTTTGTTTTCTCTCTTTGACTCTCGGACGCTTCCCCTTTGCCGATGTACCAAAGCACGAGGATGCAGGCATCATATGGAAGATGATACGGCAGAATGCTCATAAGGTGTTCGAAATGGGTTTCAAACATCAGGATGCGATTGTCTTATATCGCAGCCTTCTCAAGCCTTACTTGCGGCCGTATACTTTTTCAGATGCATTCAACAGGGATGACAACTCAAGTCCATATACTCCGGATAACGCAGATACGATGGAGATAATCTCCATGCTCAGGGGGTATTCCGGCAATGTTGGTGAAGCTGTTGAGTTAGTGCGTCGTTGTTATGGTATCACTCAGGACTTTTTACTCTCACAGCCAGAGGCCGATGTCATTAAAAGAATTTGTTCAGAAGTGGAAACATATATGCTCGAACTTGATATGCTGGAACAGAAAAGGCCATACGATGGCTTCGTGGAAGCGATCTGTATGCTCTTCGTGTCGACTTGTGAGGGCCTTTCGTTGGTAGATATGCTATATGAACCTTCCCCTGACCAGATTAAAGCATTGATTGAATCACTTCATCTTGATTCGGAGACCGAAACCATCAAGGCCAATGTGCTCCACATGAGTGCGTTTTATCTCTACTGCATGGGCAACTGTATCTGCAACCTTCTCCCATACTCTCGGGAAGGCACTGTGTATTACGATGATACGGTATCGAAGGTCAGGACGTTTATTAATAGTGCCATTGATCTTCTTCGAAGAATACCTCACGACATCATCGACGCCCATAATCAGCTACTATGCTGCACAAAACTTCTTGAAGAACTGTCCGTTTCTGTTTCCCAGGTTGCCAGTCAGGCGGAGAAACAACTTTCCGATTATGTTGATACTGAGAAGTATTTCCCTGAACGGAAATGTATGGAGGTTCTCTCTATGTATATAGGAACGAATAATATAACGAGTTAATATGAAACACATTGTCCCATTAGTTGTCGCATTAGTTTTATTAACGTTCTCTGTAGCTTCTTGTAAGAATCACAGACGGACGGAGCAGTCAAATACCAAAGAAGCCTTTGAGTTTCTGGAGGACGTTTTTGCTATCTTCGGATCAAGCTACGACCATGACAACGGTTATAGCTTTGTCTACGTTACGGGTATCGGGAACTGCCCTCATTGGATTAACGGGCCCGAGATCATGTTTATTGATTATGGGAATGGAGTCCATGAGTATACTCTTATACCTCTTGAGTACGTTGATGCTGGCGAGAACCGGGGCTTTCATTATCAGGTCAGGGAGATGATTGGCAAGGTGTCTCACTATGTCGGCCGCATGTGCTATCAACCTTATATATTTGGAGGTATAATTGAATTTAAGGTAGATGGCGGAGAAGACTATTGCTTTGTAGATTGTATAGAGATAGACAGAAGCAGCTATCTTCTTGATTATGAGAATGCTTCAGGACCTGTTGCAAATGAGCTGATAGAGGCCCTCCAAATTGTCCCACATATGGACGAAAGGTGGCCGCTGGACGCAAAGAATCTCAGCGCATATCTACGTATTAACAGCGAATCATGTGATTATCCTTGGACCTTGACAAACTGGGATATTGCTACATCAGAGGACGGCAGGATCCGGCTTTTTATGTCAAGTTATGATACTGGAGGCATGGGGAATGTTGCCGTAGATGATGTATGCTTAACCCAGGTTGTAACCAAGAATGGACCAAGAGTTATTAATGATCCAATATGGGTATTTGAACATGAAGGAGAAGACGAGTACCCATACGGAAATTTCAACCATTATTTGGATCAGTCCGTTCATGCTATGAAGTTGGGAGATGAAACTATCTACTTCATAGAATATGTAATGTATGATTCGAAACCAATTTGGGCAGACCATGACGACAATGGCGTTAATCATTACTATCAATACTATAGCGTAATCGGGGCGTTTAAATACGATTCTGACGGCACATTCCGTGTGGCAGATGCTTTTAAGACGCCCAAGGGAATGACCAATCGAATTATTGTTGGATGTGAACGGGAAGAACCTCGCTTTTGGTTCGACCTTAAGAATAGGAAAGTAGGCGTGCCACTTGTGGCTGAAAACAACCTGCGTTTTAAGGGAAGGTACCTAATATATGGTTGGAACGACAGTCTTAACTGCTTCACTTTTGAAGCAACCAAATGATTACACCGACCAAAATAATTCTAATCTCACGAAATTAACCTCATATTAACAATCTTTGTTCATTTAGGCGTTGCAAATAAGATTATAATTACCTACATTTGCTGCGAAAAGCATTCTGTATTGTAATCTTACGACATATGAATACCAAGACGCCCGGGAAAGAGACAAATTCTAATTGTAATCTTAAGGATTTCTCCGCAAAAGAATTCTTCACTGTATTGGAGTCCTACCGTACTGTCCTGTCAGAAAAGGATAGCCTTAGCATCTCTTCTGCTCCCGAATTGAGGGTTGAAATCGAAAATAAATGGAAGGCGGCAACCCGCCGGATGCAGGAGACACTTCTTGCTCTTCACGGAAAGGAAGCGGCTATTTACCACAAATACACAATGGCAGATGGTGGGCCAAGAGGAGAAGGCGTCAGGATATTAAAGGACGTTCATTTCATTGAGAATGCCTGGGATGTGATAGCCGAGATATTCCTTGGCGTAAACAGGACAAGCTTCGATAACGTTACCAATCACACTGGTTACCTGAATACCATCTCCAGAAATGTGTTGAACTCAAACTCACGGCCCAAGGCGTCAGATGGTATAATCGGAGCTTGCTGCCCTGTCGGTTTACCGGACGATTCGGAGAATGATTCTTACAGTGATGATGAGAGCATCTCAATCCAAGCCGCACACGATACGGATGAGGATAAGTATTCTCTCGATGAAAGAGACTATGTTGAGATTGTCCCGATGGACATCGATTCCAGAAAACTGCGGGTGGTCAAGAGCGCATACAACGCAAAGAAAATCAATTCGGACGAATACAAGCTCCTATATCTTATCATACACGGATACAAAATGAAAGAGATTTCCGTCATCCTGAACATCCCGCAAAACACCCTTTCCCCGATGAAAACCAGGGCCGAAAGGAAACTTCTTCCCTTCGCCAAACGTGAGATTGCCGTTTATGGCCCTGTGACAGACTAATCCGGGTCATTCAGTTCACGCCAAATAAGGTTCGCGATCTCCACGCGGACCTTTTCGTAATTCTTGTCCACTTCGGCCTCGATAGCCTTCCGGGACATGTTCACAATCTGCGGGACCGGAAGGTTGTGTTTCGGAGGGTCTCCAGCATGCACTTCCCCACAGAAGGTCTTGGGGTGTATCTTTTGGTCGAAGTTGTCGGCCACATAACCGCAGAAAGACCCCTGGGACAGAGCTTCAATCTTGTTCGGAGGCAGTACGTCACGAAGCTGATAGGAATAGGTCACATGGTCTGAGGAGTCACTCTCCTGGTAGGAACGCATTTCCCGCTCCACTTTACCGAAGGACTTGCTTAGACCCTCGGCCGTGGAGCCTTTCACAGCGCCGGAAAACACGTTTCCTACGGTGTTGAAGATGACGTCGGACTCTTTTTGGTCATAATCCTTCACCAGTTGGCTCTTGTCCTGGGCGCCAATGACTACGGCCACCTGGTTCTGACGCGCCGTGTTGATGAGGTTGTCCAGCCCCTTCAGATAGATGGTCGGAAGCTCGTCGATGAGGATGGCGCTGTGCCGTTTGCCGGGATTGTTGACAATCTTGAAAAGCTGGGACATCAGCATGGCTAGCGTGGTGCCGTACACACTCTGACGCTTGGGATTGTTGCCCACGCAGATGATTTTGGGAGCCTTAGGGTCATTCATCTCCAGTGAGAAATCGTCCCCGGAAAGCGTCCAGTACAGGGTTTTGGAGGCAAAGCGGATGAGCGGGACGCGGGCCGATGCTATCTGCCCCTGCAACTGCTCATAAGCCTGGTCTTTCATGGCATCGGCAAAGGTGGTCCGCTTCACGTCCAGCTCGCCGAACTTCTTGATTACGTCCAGCACTTCCCGGTAGTCCTGGCCCATCAGCTCGATCAGGTGCGGGAAGGTGCAGTAGATGCCGCCCTTATATATTTTCAGGAACCAGATGAGCAGGTCGATATAACAGCGTGCCGACAGCGAAAAGAAGTCATCTCCCTTGGCGTTCTCCCGGTTGGCGTTTTTCAGGATGACCTCTGCAATCTCCGTGGAGTCGATGGGGTCCTGCAGGTAGCGCGGATGGATGGGGTTGAAGCGGTGCGAGTATAGCGGGTCATCGAAATTGACGATGTACACCTTGGGCTTCAGCTCCCCGTAACAGTCGTAATTGTCCAGCAGCTCGTTCATCACACGCCTCGTGAGGTCCGGGAACTTGTAGTCATAGACAAAGAGCGAATAGCCCTTCTGAATCATCTGCCGGATGAATGGCCCGTAGATGCTGCGGGTCTTACCGGCACCAGGCGTACCGATGACCATTGAGCCACGGAACGGATTGACCACATTGATGTATCCCTGCCGGAGCTTCCCCTCGAACTGGTAGGTCATGGGGATATTGACGCTGTACTCGTTTTCAATCAACTCCTCACACTGTTCGAACGTGTCCCAATAGTCCGGCAGATGGGCGTCGAAACTGCGGTACTTGCGCCCCAGGCGGACGGCTCCCACAAAGAAGAGCACGTACCCGGCGAAGGTTGCCAGCACGAAAAACCAGCGGTTGCCCATCAGCGGCGCGGCGAAAAACACCGCCAGACCGATGCCCAGCGGAATCAGTATCTCCTTCCAGGACGAATTCTTGGAGCTGCCGCTGCGGACAATGACCGCCACGCAGCAGAAAAACAGGCATACGAAACGCACGGCCCAGGGGCTCCGGAAACTGCCGGACCGGTAGATGGACAGCATCAGGGAGTCCGTAAAGCCGGAGCGAAGGCCTAGCTCCGACCACATCGGATAGGCATAGTAATATAGTATCACCAGCAGCAACGCTCCCGACAACATCAGGAACATTGAAAACATCGGTTTGGTTCTTGAATCCATAGCTTTGACAGTTTAACGCGGGCCCTTGCGGCCCCTTCTCATGATTTCCTCGTCCTCGTGTCGGCGGCTCTTCTCGGCGCCGAGGGCCGATATAAGCAGGTCGGCCGTTTCCTCGGCGGCCGTCCGGGAATGGTCGTTCCGCTCCTTCTCTGTATCCTCGCCATACCACTTGTTCTGGCGGGCCTCCTCAATCATTTTGGCACTGAATTTAGGCAGCTCACTGGCCTTGAAGACGCATTTGTTCTTGTGGTCGATGAAGACTGCACCAAATATCTGGTTGTTGACATTCCGGGAAATGACCACCTTAATGCCGCTCTTTTTCAGGTAGTTCTCAAAGTGCTTTTGTGAGCGGGACGCTTTGAGAGCAGCCCGGGCGATGTTGGCGACCTTCTCCTTTTCCCGCGTCTTAATCTGCCCTTTGCAGGAACGTGCATGCGCCGCCACCTCATCAAGCAGACAGTCATGTTCCTCCGGCGGATCCATCAGCGGTGTGCAGGGCTCCTTTGTTTCCGGGTCCAGGCCCTGCAGCTGAATCCATTCATGGCCCTCGAAGTTGCCACGCACTACCCGCACCCCCAGGTCTTCCATTATCAGGTCAAAGTGCTCCGGCTGGGTGAAGTGGTAAGTCATCACCAGGTCGATGATGGCCTTCATCTGCTCACCGTTGTCGCCTTTCTCCGGGTTGAAGCCCTGGTAGGGGTTGAAATCATCGGCCAGCTCACCCTTTTTCTCATCTTCCAGGTTAGGAACGGCGTCCATCTCTTTCTTCTTTCCAACGGTATAGCCATACGCTGCGGCAAGCTCTTTCAGGGTCTCCTGGCTCTTCTTCCGCTCGTAGGAATCGGAAATCTTCTTTCCCTCCTTGTCCACGCGCACGGATACGATATGGTAGTGGATGCGCTCCAGATCCGTGTGCTTGTACAGAATCCAGGGCTGGTTTCCGTAGCCCATTCTTTCCATGTACTGCTTCACGAACTCCCGTATCTCTTCGTCGCTCATCCCGTCATCCTTTCCGGGATTGACGGACGCATGGAAAGACATGTTCTGGCAGCGCAGGCTGCCGCGCTCATATACGCTGAACGTGTCCATAGGCCGGGACGGGTCGCCAATACCCGAGGAGAAGAGCACCGAGGCTTTCCCCTCGGTGACCTTCCTCTCGTTGTACTGGACAGCAGTGCTACAGCCCGGCGCCGCCGCGTAAATCTTCACTACCATCGAGAATGGTGAGGTCTACACAGTAACGTCTGATGATTCACTCGCCGCTGGCAAGCGCCGGCACGTCCAGACTCTGTACCCAGACGTCGTGATTCACGTAGGACTTGCCGTCCTTGATGTTCTCCCAGATACGGAGATTGCCGACCAGCGCCACGTAGCGGCCTTTTTTCAGGCGCTCGGCCACGCCGGTCTTGCGCATCCGGCAGTTGTAGTAAGTGGGTTTCTCCTCCCTGTCGGCGCCTGGTTCATTGGAGGCCACAGTGAAGCGGATGAATTCGGCCTCATCCTTGCCCTTGACGACCTCGCAGTCTGCGGCGAGGTTCCCTGTAAGAAACAGTGTCTGCATAATAATAAAGGTTATGGGTTATACATAGTGTCCGGTTCCCCGGACGGTTCTTCTTCAAATCCTGCCTCGTTCATCGCTTCCACTTCCCCGGCGATAAAGCGTACCCGCTCCAGCAGCGCCTCCATCATTATCTTCATGTCGGTCAGGTTCCCGTCGATGGATGCCGCTGACACGGCAGCATTCCCGTGCCTGTCCCGGAGCTTCGACAGCGTGTTCACCGCCTTCACCACCTGGTTGTAGTTCACGCCAATGCGCTTGATTTCCATCCGCAGCTGTTCCACCTGACGCGATAGGTTCGCCTCCGTCCGCCGGAGGTTACGGCGCTGGACGCGCCCCCTCAGCAGCTGGTCACGGATAAACAAGGATACGTTGCGATATCCCATCATCGCCATCAAGCCTCTCAGCTTAATGGACTCTTCCTCCGTTATCCGGAAACCTATGAACACCGACTTCTTCTTCATACGTCGTATTATCCTTTTATCCGATAATCCTTTTTTCCTTTTTCACGGCATGGCCGGAGGCCATCAGAAAGGCGACTCCGGAGCCTTTCCGTCCGCGAAGCGTACAAGATGTGCCCGCAGGGCGCAGCGTTTGTTTAACAAACGCACATCTTGCAATTTGCCCCTAACGGGTCAAATCACTCTCCGCACCAACCACCCTGCAAAAGTAAGCACAATCGTCCGCAATACAAGCACTACTCCCCAATAATTTGCATTACTAACCAAATTGCGCTATTTTTGCGAAAGGATGATCGGATAAGAGGATGTTCGGGAATCCTTTAAAAAGGATAAAAGGATTATGGCACAGATTGACAACTTTCGCAAAGTACTCGGCCTCCAGGATCCGGAGAAGTCACAGGACACCGCCGAGCAGGATACTCTTGCCGTGAAAAGAGAAAAACGCATTTCCAGCCGCAAGGACGGCCGCTTTATCAAAAGCATCACCATCAGTGAGGATACCTATGCGCTTCTCAAGGCCCTATCTTTCTGGCGCAGCCAGCATGGGGGTAAGAAGACAACAATGTCCTCGATGCTTGAGGAACTGGTTGAAACATATTTGGCAGAGAACCCGGAGATAAAGCGCTTTGTTGAATCCAACACGTGAGAGGATAGCCTTCCGGCCCGGCCCCGCCGGGTCGGAGGGCGGTAAGAGGCGCGGCGGTGGAACAGTCTCTGGCGTTTGGGACGGGAGGACGTAGTCCGGACGGCACAAATGACGGAGTCTGTGGAGCCGTGAGACTTTCGCGGCGGCTCCGCCGACGTGAAGGTCTCAAGCGCCGACGGAGCGGAAGTGGGGTTGGCAGCTTGCTGACAACCCGACTGGAGCGACAGCCTGTAACAAATGCCACGATTTTTGCATCTATAAGGGCGTAACCAATCAAACAAAACAATGAAACCGAAGAGGAAACAGAAAAAACTGCGGATTACGGAAGCCGACTATATTTTGGCCCAACGCAGGGCGTCTAGGATTCTTGAAATCCAGGAGCACGGGAGGCCGGTTTCATACTCGGCGCTCCACAAATCGAAAAAGGTCTATGACCGCAAGCGCTTGAAGAAGGCAGGCATCAACTCCGATGGCCTGCTTTTTTCGTCTAAAGGGCGATAACCCTCACCACTATGCTGTAGCGAGGGTTTTGAGAACGACTTCGTTGTATTTGGCCTTGCGCTCTTCCTGGAAGGAATAATAAGATGAATCTGAGATGATGATGTGGTCGAAGAGGTGTAGTTCTACTGCTGCACAGGCTTTCTCAAGGGTCTTGGTACCTCTCCAAGGATTCCCAGATCAGCGAGGAGGAACGGCTGAAAGGACTGCACGAGGTGAGCAAGGAAGTGAGCCGCGCCAATGCAGCCATGTACACGCATATCCAAGGGTCCTATGAGACCATCGATGCAGCCGAGGAGATTGTCGGCACCATCGACGGCTTGGAGGAGGCTTTCAAAATCAAATACTGAGAGTTATGAAACTGAACTATCCCGAAATGCTCCAGAACATCAAGATGAGCATCTTCACCGGCGACCACAGCGCGGTCTATTCCCTGGCCTGCGCGATAGCTTGCATCGCGGCGATGGTATCCTTGCTCTGGTGGTACAACAAGATGCTCAACGACCCTTACGGGCGGCTGGACATGCGGGCCATCGTCCGTACCGGCGTGGTGCTTTTCCTCACCTGCAACTTCTACAGCTTCGTGCTGGTTCCCTTCGATTCCATCACGCACATCGTCACCAAGGCCATCACTGCTTCTGTGGACAAAGACCCCAGCGGCATCATCGGCAAGGTGAACGAGGCACTGGCCGAAAGCGAGCGAAATGACCGCGAGAATTCCCTCACCGGCAAACTGGAAGAGGAGTCGTCGAAGAGCCTCACTTCGACTTCCGACAGCGGGGCCTCCGGGGAAACCTCCTTCGTCCTGGAGTCTATGACTGAGGACAAAATCGCCTCCGGAAAGAAGAAAAACTGGTTCCAGAAGACCTGGGAGAGCATCAAGCTGGTGGTGAGTATGAAGATTGGCGACACTGTGGAAAAGGCTTCAACCTGCATTTCCTGGCTGATGTCGCTCATCATCAAGATTGTCCAGTGGATCCTGCTGGCAGTGAGCAGCATCTACCTGATTATCCTCGGGTTCATCGGCCCTTTCGTCTTCGCCTTTTCACTGATGCCGGGCTTCACCAACAACATTTCCACCTGGGTGGCCAGGTACATCCAGATTTCCTTCTGGGTGCCGATGTCGGCCATCGTGGACTTCGTGAATTTCAAGGTCAAGGACGCCCTGATTCTGGAATTCTGGAAGGCAGGGTTCGGGGCACGGATGGCCTTCCCAATCCATATGATTCTCATCGATGCAGTGCTCCTGATTACGCTGCTGGCCATCCCGACGCTCAGCTCCTGGGTCATCACTTCGGCCGGCGCATCGGATGTGAACCGCTCCATCGCCACTACTGCCCAAAAGGGCGCTATGCTTTTAGGAAAATTCAAATAAAACACGGTTATGAATAAGATTCTAGGAATGACACGGGACATCGAGAAGTCCTTCAAAAAGCTCAACTCGCTGACGCTGGTTGCGGTCTGCGGGTCCCTGCTTTTCGCCCTCGTCATAGGGCTATACTCCCTTTCCTTTGCCGAAAAGCAGCGGCAGAAAATCTACGTGCTGGACCAGGGCAAGAGCCTTCTTTTGGCCCTGCAGACCGACGCCATCATGAGTAAGGACGTGGAAATCCGCGACCACGTGACGCGCTTTCACGAACTGATGTTCACCCTCTCCCCGCAGAAGCAGACGATTCAGGAGAATCTGGACCGGGCTTTCAACCTTGCGGACCGCAGCGCCTGGGAATACTCCCAGGACCTCGCCGAGAAAGGTTGCTACTCCCGGCTAATATCGGCCAACATCTCCCAGCAGATGATTGTGGATTCAGTGAAGTTTGTGGGAACCGGATACCCCTGGCAGGTGGAGACCTACGCTCGCCAGTATGTGGTACGGGAAAGCACGGTTTCCCAGTACTCGTTCGTATCGACCTGCCAGATTCTGGAGGGCCGCCGCTCCGATGTGAACCCTCACGGCCTTCTCATTGAGAAGTTCAAGGTGGTGAAGAATGACCTTGTTGAAACCCGCAAGCGATGAAAGAGATTCGCAATGATTCACGCCTTGCGAAGGTGCTGGTATACTGCGGCATTGCCGCGTGCGTCGTAGGCGCACTGTTCTATTTGTATAAAGCTTATATGATGATTGCATGATATGGAAGATTCAAAGAAAAAATGGATACTGTTTGCGGCATTGGCTGTTATTGTGATAGGGCTCGTGGCGGTCCTGATCGTGACCGTTTTCAAGCCGGCCGGACCTGCTGCGCCGTCAGAGAACTCCGTGTCCGCCGTGATTCCGGACGGCGAAGCGTCCCGGATGGAAGACAGCAAGTCCAAGGTTTACCGCGGCTCCACCGAGAGCTATTTTGCCGAGTTGGATGCCGCCGATGCGGCACGGGAGGACATCTCTCTGCTGTCTTCAGATGGTACCGCTCCTGCACTGACTACTGCGCCTATTACTGGCTCCGCTGCGCCAGAGGACGCCGTTTCACGGGTGTTCTCCCCGGCACCTTCCGCACCTGCGCCAGCTGCTACGTCCGCTCCAGCCCGCCGTTCTTCCGGCGGTGGAGGAGCAACCTCCCGGCCGATGACGGAAGATGAACGCCTGGACTATGACCGGCGACGCGCCGAGATGGTCCGGGATGTGCTTGTCGGCGGGCCGGATACGTCTGCTTCAGATGCTGCCGGAGCGGCTCCTGAAGACCGTCCGGAACCCATCGACCTTTCCTCTGTGGGCGCTTCAGATGGCATCATTTCAACACTGGACGATGACCAGGCGGATGCAACCGTCGGCTATGGTGTACGGCCGTTCAAATGTATGTTCGTCCGGGACCAGAAGCTCACATCCGGTCAGCGCGTGACCGTGCGGCTGCTGGAGGACTATGTGGAAGGAAACGTGCGGATTCCGGCCAATACGCATCTTGCCGCCATCTGTAAGATTGGCGACCGGCTGGAGCTGCAGATCCGCTCCCTGGAGATGAGCGGCCGCATCGTCCCCCTGGCGCTGGACGCCTACGACACCGACGGACTCCCGGGCATCTACTGCCCGGAAACCTCCTCTGTCAAGAACACCCGGGAAGTCTCACGGGATGCCCTCACCGCCGGAACCACCGCCTTTGGCGGCCTGGTCGGCGACATTGCCAACACCGTCATCCGCACCGGCGCATCCATCGCCCGGAACGCCTCCGGCGAACTGTCCGTTTCCGTCGTGAGCGGCTATGAGTTTTACCTTGTAAAATCCGAGAAACGATGAAGACAAAGCTTCTGATTGCCCTCTTCCTCCTTGGGTGGCTATGCTCCGAAATCGCCTCTGCACAGGCCCCGGACACCCTTTTCATCTCCACCTCCCAGACCGTTCACATCCGCTTCAGCTCCGAGTTGAAGTACGTCAACCTGGGCGACCGTGTCATCGTCGCCAAGATAGTAGACGGCAGCAAAGACTTCGTCGCCGTCAAGGCCCGTGAAGCCTTCGACTACTGCACCACCATGTCCTGCCTGGAGGCTACCGGCGCCATGCACACCTTCCGCGTCGCGTACCGCGAGCACCCCGCCCGCCTGGACGTGGACACGCGCATTCCCGAAGGGCAAAATGCCCTTCCTTTTTCACTCTCTTCTTCTGCCGGCGGCTCGCCGTCGGCCTCTTTCACTCTTGAAGAATTCGCCTCAATGAAACAGGAACTCTACCATATCGGAACCAAGGACTACGGCATAGAAATCCTCTGCGAAAACGTATTCTACAAGGACGACGTGCTGTTCCTGCTGGTTTCCCTTCGGAACACCTCTGCCGTAAGCTATGAGATGTCGGAACCCCGCTTCGCCGTGGAAAGCAAGCGCCGCACCAAACGCGGACTCCAGTACGAGAAAGCCCAGTTTCCCAAACAGGTCTATGGCCTTGGAACCGTACCCCCGGAAAGCGAAGGCATGTTCGTTTTCACCTTCGACAAAATCTCACTGACCCGCGGCCAGGTATTCCGCGTATACTTCTATGAAAAAGGAGGAGCAAGGAACCTGATCCTAACTTTCGCGCCGAGCGACATCAACAAGGCAAGGAGGCTAAACTGATTGGCCTATGAACTATGTCCTAGACCAGCTGGAAGAGTTGATGGTCAGCGTCCAGCATCACGACATCGCTTTCATCGTTTTCACAGTGATAGCTCTACTCTTCCTCGGAGCTATCCTGTACATCATTTATAGCCTGGTTGGAACCCACCATGACATGCTCAAAATGCAGAAACGCCTTACTGATGGCCACAACAAACTCGCCAGCCGCCTGCTGGAGCAGGAACAAAACCTGAAACGTGTTCGCCGCGCCGGTGCAAATAACTTCCGCCTCATCTGCAAGGTGGGCGTCGAAACCGGAGTCCTGCCGGAGGGAGCAGTGAAGGAGGCGCTGGAGGGAGTGGAAGAGTGAAGTCTATTAACTTCAGGAAGAAAACCGCCTGTGACCAAAAGAAATAGATGTGTTATTCTTCACGAAGGCAGCAAATTTTGATTATATCTTCCGTCTATGAGGGTAGATGTTTGTTAATTATAACCAATCAAAACCAGTTACATTATGGCAATCGAAGTTGAACAAATCATTAACACTCCCGACACGGATTATCCCGACATTTATGGTCATGTGACCGCGGTTGTTCACGACACAGAAACAGGAGAAAGAAGTACGGCATCTTATGAGTACGACCATTTTACAACACAAAGTGATGCCGAAGCTTCTGCGATTCAGGCCGCTATCAATAAACTTTGATACCGCGTAAGTGTCTGTAAGATGCTGTTGGGCATGGAAAACTAAAGAAAGAGCAGGGTCAATGTGTGACGCCCTGCTCTTTCTTTGTCTCGCCCACTTAACAGGGGACATCCCCAAATTGCCGATTTATCGCTGGTTGTAATCCAAATACAGTTCAAGCCAATCATTCAGATGACCTTTGTAGGAAGTACAAATTGGAACGTGACTTCCATGGTTGTTCTCACATTTAATAATCTTGATGGGACATCCACCATAACAGATCGGCAGGTAAGGACATTTTTTACATTTCTCTATAGAGAATGGGTCAATAGAACCTAAGTTCTTCGAAAATTCATGGTTAGCCTCTGTCAAGGTAATACTGCCATCGCTTAAGAGCTTCCCAATAGTATACTCCTGATCACATGTCACTTCCCAGCATCGACAGATCGAGCCGTCAGGCAGAACTACTATTGAGGATGGTTTACGTATAGCACATTCGGTACGATCAATGCCATAAATCCATTTAGTAGGAATCTTATACTTTTCCCACCATTCTTTTGTTATAATCCGGAATTCATCTGAACTAAACAACTGTTCAGAACATGCGCACCCATTCTGCATCACCAATGAGGGACTCAACCAAATATTTCTATTAGCGAAACGGGCAGAAAGCTTTGAATGCAAAAACGGGATGTCGTTAATATTCTCCTTGGTCACATTGACCCTGATGATACAATTAATACTTGGGATTTGTGATGAGATATAATCGATATTGTCAATTATACGAGAGAAGGTATCGTTGCACTGATTAGTAAACTTAACCTTATTATGATTCTCCTTATCGCCGTCAATCGTAATTTGAATATCGTTTATATGACCAGTCCGAAGAGTATCTACGACACTGCCACTGACAGGGAAGCCAGTTGTTATTATATCAGATGAATAATTCCCTTGATATGCCTTAAAGAGCTTTTTAGAGAAAGATTCAATCTGTCTTGTGGCGAGTAAGGGCTCTCCGCCAAACCATGTGATGTGTAGAGATTCGGGATTTGTATTGCCAATGTATCTAATTATAGAATCAATTACACCTTCCGAAATCACACCACTCTTTTTATGCTTCTCGAAACAATATGGACAGGAAAAGCAACAATTCATAGTGGGAACGATTGTCACGTGCATATCCCTGTCATCTGTTCTTGCATTTATACAGCCTTCCCGAAAAGCAAGATATTCTTCCTCATAAGATTCACATAGAAAGCCATTATTATTTAGTGTCGTGTACAACTCGTCCCCAAGGGAAGAACCGTTAACATCCTTATCCCCACATTTACATTCAGAAAGCATGCGGTACACATGCTCATCAACCTCTATAATGGAAAAAAAGAGGGTACTAAAAAGAAAATACCCTCTTCGATTCGATAATAAAAAGCTGTACTGCGATAGTTTCACTATGTGAACTATTATTCCACAACTTCTTATGTTAGTCTGATAGGCATCGGATCCTTGTAGTTTGAATTCCTGCACATACGAATCCGGATAGGAGATGGATCCTTATAATCCGCATTCCTACACATACGAATCTTTACAGGCATAGGGTCTTTGTAATCCTTATTCCTGCACATAACTAGCGACTTGGATGCCTCGCTCGCTGATTGGATAAGTTGAAATGCCATAATAATTATTGTTTGTTATGGATGGTATTAATGCTTTATTGGTAATGCAAAGATAGCAAAATAATCTATACTGGCAAGTCTTCGTCCACCACCAATTTCAAAAACTTTACGGAGGTTGAAACCAGTTCCTTGTTTGCGGTAGAGCTTTTGATGCTGTCAGCTGCACGTTGCTCCAGTTTGGCAAGGCGAACAAGGCCATCTGTATAGTTCAGCTGCTTCATGGCCCAAATGATACGGCTCATCCCCAGGATGTATACCAGACTATATCCATCCGAGTTCTTGTATCCGATATAGTCTTCAGCCTTCAGATCGCGGATGTACTCATTAACCTTTTCATCCATCTCAGGAATCTTCTCAGACAGGCCAAGTTTACCCACCACATAGAACCAGTCAAGAATACTCAGCCTGCTTTCGTCAATCGTGAACCCGGGCGTCCTGCCAAGTCTCCCGCAGAGTATTGCATACGCGTCCGGAAGACAAGCAGCTTCAACCAGCTCGTTTTGTTCTTTCATAACGAACTCTTCCGGCATTATATACATGATTGTCAGCGCCATCGACGGGCATTTGTATTCATTCCACGCAGCCTCTATCTCATCTTCAAATCCTGGAATCCAGTTACGTCGAAGCCTCGTCGCCGCCCACTCGGAAGATTTCTTCCCACCTGACAGAAATGCGTCGATAATCTTCTTTTGGTCGGCAAAGCTCTGAGCGTCGAATCTTTTGACCAATCGCTCGTATGCATAGCTAACCTTTTTGCTGCCTTTGTCCTGGTACCAGCGGAGCAGGGTCGTGATGGGCTCATTGGGTTGCTCCGTTTTCTTAGGACGCTCTTTCCGCATCCAGTCAATGAATCCCATGAGGTCCCAGGGAATGTGGCTCTCACAAGACAGTTTGGACGCGACTTCTTCGAAAAGGTCGTGGGGAAGAGATTGCAGGATGGCGTAATAGATTTTCTTTCCCTTGTCCTGGAGGCTATTGTATACGGGGGCCACTTCATTCACAAAGTAGGCGACTATTTCATCTGCGTTCATTATATATCTCGTTTATTCTGTTTTACTTAACGCCGTAGAACAGTTTTTTGAATCCGCCCGTCGCTGCCAGAACGTCGTTTATGACATCCGGAAGAGCGGCTATAACGTGAAGCTCGCTGAGGGCCCGAAGTTCTTTGACAACATACAAAACCCTGTTCATGTCTGCGCTGGCGTGATATAGCCACGGGGCTTCATATCGAATCCCGGTTTCCTTACTGTTAGCGTTCAACCTGATAAGTCTTTCCATGATAGCGTCAGGGTCCATCTCTTGGGGCAATCTGACAATATCAGTGGAAACAACTATCGTGTCATTATTAACTTGGTCTGGACAAATCATCATGCAGGCGTTGTGCGGATCGGGCGGGCAGACCTTGGCGTCGTCACCAGAGTACTCAAAGTACATGATACATCCGGCGCCATCTCGCTTATAAACCGAGCCGTATTCGCTTAGTGCAAGCGCACTCACAATCGCGTCAGAGACTTGTCGCCTTGTCATCTGATAATCCACCAGCACCAGCCGGAATCCCGTATCCTTTGAAGGCTGCTTATATGGCAAAGGCTCACGAATATCGCCCTTCCTCACGACTAAATCGAAAGGCTCCTCCTTGGGCAGGTTGCCAAAGAAGTGGTGCTCTCCCATATCATCGGGTTCCTGGAATTGCGTCAGACAGATTTCCTTATGCTTCCTGAAAGTGCGAATGTACCCGCCCTGTTGTGCCAACAGTAGCTGAGCTTCAGTAGGTATCGTCAGGCGGCCGGGGCTTTTCCTGGGGACACTTAGACGCTGCAGAAAGTCAGAAATCTCAGCAAATGAAACGTTGGTGACGGGTTTCAGTGAGATTCCGCGTCCATCTCCCATCGCCTTTCCCCAGCATCGTTCATTTACAGGGGACTTTGCTATCTTAAAACTTCCTACATGGAAGACCTTCTCTCCGATTGTGATAATCCCGGCCGGCACTTCAATCATGTTGGCCTCAATGGTCTTTCCCAACCTATGAAGGTCCATCCAGTGTCCGAATCCGTATGTGAGGTTCTCGTCTTTCATTGTTGGCTTTATTTCAAGGCATTAAAGACCTAAGCATAATTTGTCAGAAGACACTAATTGCATTATAAACAGTCTCTGCAATCAGCCTTGCTCCCTGCTCGTTAGGATGGAGGCCATCGGAGAAAAGTTCTTCCCTTGACGTAAACGGCGTATACAAGTCGATCAAAACAGCGTCGCAAGATTTGGCCACCTCCTCAATCAAATTATTGATTTCAGGAACGACTTCCGCAAAGATTGCGTTCTCCTCACCGAAGATAGGGGGGATTTTACAGATAAAAGTCTTCACTGTAGGTGAATTCTTTTCCAAATCAGAGAGCAGCCTGCAATAGTCTTCTATGAACTGTTCCTTAAAAGTATCGGTAACCTGATTTACAGTATCATTCGATCCGAGGCATACTACCACCACATCTGCAGCCCAGCTTATGGCTTTAATATACTGTGTGGTTGTTACATAGGGCAACGGACTGCAGCGCCAAATGGCGGCACCACTCATGCCCAGTTCAGTGTTAACATCAAATCCGCTGCTTCCCAGGAGACAATTCAGTTGAATAGGGTAGCTATCTTCAAACGGATCGTCCACTCCTACTCCGGCGGTAATCGAGTCACCGACACAAGCTATTTTTATCTTTCTATTTTCCATATATAATTTCTTTCTGAATAAATAGAGTCCGAGGATACTGTTTATCGTGCATTATCAACGAACCACCTGTACTGCAACGGCCTTGGTATATCGTTTGGCCTCTTCCATGTTTGCCCCCCAGATGCACTGTATCACGTGGTAACGACTATCCATATGATTCATCAACACGCTAACATCTGGGTCAAATAACCCCGCTTTCATCATGTCGCCCGCCTCTATATAGTAGATTACATCTTTACTTTTATCCTCCAGGGAGTCTATAACATACTTCATCCGTTTGTAGACTTCGTAGGCAGAACCTTCTGGAGACACTTCGCAGACAACGATCTTCTTAGCCCCGCTAAGCATCTCTGCATAATCCTCTTTCTTGAGGTCAAGCATCGTGTGGGCAAATACCTCTGGCAGGTAGTTCTCGGCCGAGGTTCTCGTCATCTCTTTCACACTTAGCACAAAATGCTTTTCGTCTTCAAGTTTTCGGATATAGGCCTGCATAAAGTCAATCCGGCAACTGAAATGGTTATCCAGTCCAGCTTGTTTTAACTGCCTTTTGATGGTTCTGCGGACGAAGGGAAGCATCTCATGAGTAGCGCAAACCTCATACTCCCACCTGTAATCCTTGTCTTGATCCTCTTTCTTCCTCGAAATAGCTATTTCATTGATGAAGACATCACGAATAAAGAAAGCGCCTTTCTCCGGCGTTCCGAGAAAATCATACTGAATGATAAGGATAACAGCTTTCTTATATCTGCTTATATCTTCAACCCAAAAGTCGTATAGGATATACGGTTTACCATCATTAGTGTCGTTGTCAACGTATTCCCCTTGTTTATGAACTTCAACATCCCCTTCGCCAAGATATATGCGTTTTGAAGTATAGTGTAAATCTTTGTTAGCCATATTCTTATTGTTCGTTTATTGTCATAACAATTTGTTCGAGGAATAATACTTATTGGACCACAACTCCAACGACGACATTTGTATAACTGAGAAACTGAGTATAATCATTTTCATCATATTCAATGTCATCGTGTCCAACAATCTCCGCTATTACATTAAATCGGTCATTCATTCCTTGAGATATAGCACCATAATCCAGTATGAAACAAACCTTGTTCTCAAGCTCTACTGCAAAGAAGACGTCTTTGCTGTCAAAGCCAAGGGAATCAATTGCGGCTATCATTCGCTCCGAAATATCAAAAGAACTACCTTTCGGGGAAATACTCAAGACTATTGCTTTATTACCTTTAGATATGTAATCAGCATATGCATCTGTTTGATAATTAACTGTCTTATTCTTTACGCTATTCAGGACGAGTTCGTCAGCGATGGCTATTGGAATTGGGGCAGTATCATTTAAAATGATTATCGCCTCAATTGCATTTACCGATGTCAGCCCGAAATGCGGGTTCACCGTAATCCAATTATCCTCCTGTCCATTAATAGTTCCTGATTTGTCGAAATCATCTATTACGACATATCGATAATTTGTGTTTCCAAACTTCATGGCGTTGTACTTCAGCCAATGTCGAATCTCCTCACCGCGTGAGTTAAAGGTTCTTAAATCGCCCCAGCATCCCGGTGTGCACCCAACAAGTTCGCCAGGAAGTTTCCACTTACGCCAGAGTTCTTGGAGTTTTGACAACCCCATATGCCGCCAGGATGACGAGATGACGATGACGGCGCCAGTGCAGTCAACAATTCGCCGAAGGTTCTGTACAGTACCATTATCGAAACGATGTCCATATTGTGCTGGGTCCAAGTGATTACTTCGGCCGGTATCCAGAATGCTGTCAATGTCTAAAATAATGTACTTGTCTAGGTTATGGTCCATACTTCATTTTTGTTATGATTCAACTACAACAAATACGGCCGTATCATGTCGGATAGCCCTGACCATAATCTCCCTGACAACATCGGGTTCAATTGATTTCGTAAGCAGGAATTGGCATATTTCAATTGCCTTCTCAAACTGCCCCAGTTCTCGGTATAATTCTGCTGTGAGCGGATTTGATTCTCCTAGAATAGAGATGAGTTTCATGGCACATTTGCAAGCGTGTGCATCAGTCCTTTCATCGTGTACAGCATGAGGTTCATTATATGCCCAGATATACATGAGCAAATAATCTTGTATCTGCTCGGCAGGAGCACTATCGGTAACGATGTCTCCATAGGCATCATAGAGTTGGGATAAGGAGAGTCTGCCAAACCTGTTCACGATAGCGTCTTGCAAGCCTTGCTTGAATTCGGACAATCTCTTCAAATAAAGGTCTATGCCCTTTTGTTTGTCAAAGGGATGCCCTGCATCAGCAGCATCTCTTGCTTCCTTTTCAAGAGAACACATTACTTCGCGCTCAGAAACGTATTCGCACTTCGCATTGTCAATATGGAAATAATGGCCGCAATGGTTACATATCTGAATTGTCGAATGGCTAAGCATCATTGGATACTCATGCCTGGAATCCGACCAAATTCGCCCTCCAAACGTGTTGCCGGAGCATATGGTTCTAAGGTATTTGGGGTTGCCGCAAATGGGGCAAATAAGTTTATCAACACCTAATTCGTCAATTATCATGGTCGTTTACGTCTTAGTAGTTGGGTTTCTTTAACTTCCTTATGAGTCTTTATGGTTGCCCATTGGGCTCCGTGTTCTATTCCTTATTATACTCCTGACTCCTTATCAGTCAAGACATACTGTATTTCAACTTTCTCTGTCAGCCATATGCCATTCCCACGCTTCCAAAACTTGATGCCATCTTCTTTCATTTTCCCGGAATCAATTGTCAGCACCACGGGGTTGCCGTGACGTTTGCCGGTTTCCATGGCAAGAATTCTGTCATCCGTGAGATGGACAAATTGCCTGCTCTTTCTTTTTATTCCTTCTTTCTGAATGCAAAGCAAATAGATATCTGCCGTCCCGTGGTAGAGAATATCTGGAACCTCCGAACACTCATCTCCAAGTTCAATCGGGATGGAGTGTCCCCATCTTGCCCGAATCAATGACTTGTCTGAGGACAACTCATACCGTCCCTTTGAATCAGCAGAGACAATTCTGTCCAGTTCGGCACAGGAGAAGCCATGATTTGTCACCAGATCTTCCACCTTTCGCCACCCGCCGGGCTCAAACTCGTATGTCCCGTCGTGCCGCAGAAGAAATGCCAGATGCTTTGACATGCTACTCACCTTTATCCCTCCTCTTAACCAAGACCATTTCAGCAGTAAACGGATGACTTCCTTCCGCCACATAAATATTCGTTTTGATATAATTGGGGCTATACCGAAATCCAAGATTATAGGCTTCCTCAAGCGAAGAACGAAAACTCTCCGGTAGGGTGAGAGTTACGATAATGTCAAAGTGATCTTCAGGAGAAAGATCCCCCCTAAAGGTGTTCTCCATTTTATGAACAAGTTCGTCAAATGATTCGGCTGTCAGTGATGGGTAGAAGACCGCTTCCCGCCCATGCCGGAGCAGTGTCTTTACATCATTGAAATCTACCATCAACCAATGATGAGCTTCGTTGTTGCGATAGTATAACAACAGGAAACAAAAAAACAGGGACCGTGGATCAGAAGGGCTTGTTTTAGTTTTAACCATTCTGTCATAAATAATGGAAAGAATATCCTTATTTTGAACCCTAAACCCACGAGCGTACCCTTCAATCAAGCAAAGAGTATTATAAAACTCTTCGTGTTTTGCCATTATGCTCCCCGCATCAAACGAATATTTCGCAGATATCAAAAGTTCTTCACGGTTATCATCAAAGATGACACTCTCAGGCAGGACAGCTGATTTGCCGTCGCCGCTTTCATCGATTTCTCGGATGTACGGTCCCCATCCAAAATCCGTGTACCAAACTCTCTTTTTATTATTTCTACAACTATCCAAAATCAAGTCCCGCTGCTCATCTGTCACGTAATATGCTATTGGACAGGCTAATGACATGCCGTCTTCCATGAATTCGAGGACTGGGCACATATTAAGAGGCCATCCATCGAGATTAAAGGTTGTTGGGCCAGTGATGTCGAAAGAATAGTCATGCTGTTTTAGGATGTCTTGGACGACCGATATAAGCTTTGATGTGTTATTTGTATTCATGTGTTATTGTTGGCGTGTTCTATGGGCATATAAAGTTAACTTTTTTCAACCAATTGGCAAAGTGACTGCTTGGAAGACTGTTTTAACTATCTTAATTTGAGGAGGGCTAATGTCATTACCGCCAGGATGAGTTGAACAATCCAGAAACGCACAACAATGTTTGTTTCAGGAATCTCTTTCTTGGGAGAGCTGATTAATGCAGGAACTCCTTCAGTTTGAAAATGGTGATGGAGTGGGGCACATTTGAAGATGCGTCTTCCCTGACCATTTTTTTTCTTGGTAAAGGCGAAATACGAATTCTGTAGCATAACAGAAACTGCTTCGCTAAAGAAGACACCACACAGTAATGGAAGCAGTAGCTCTTTGCGGATAAGTACGGCCGCAACACCAATCACCCCGCCAATAGCCAAACTCCCAACATCTCCCATAAACACTTCTGCTTTACTCGTGTTAAACCAAAGGAAGCCAGTAAGAGCTCCGACCATCGCTGAAATGAAAACAACAACCTCCCCGGTTCCTGGAAGATAAGATATGCTTAAATAATCAGAATAAATGATATTACTGCCCACCCAGGCAAAGGCCCCCAGTACGACACCCACAATGGCCGTGGTGCCAGCAGCAAGACCATCCATGCCATCTGTGAGGTTGACGCTATTAGAGCAAGCAATGATTACTAAGATAATCATTAAAAGGTAGGCTCCCCATGTAAAGTACACGCCCACTTGCCCAGAGAATGGAGATAGCCAGGAATAGTCAAACTCATTTGCCTTTATGAAGGGGAGAGTCGTTATGAGCTTGTGAGTGTCGATGGAGGGCGAGAAACACACCGTCAGGGCTATGCCCAAAGCCAAGGTGAACTGTCCTATCAATTTCTGTTTTTTGGACAAGCCGGCTTTATTGTTCTTGATGACTTTGATGTAATCATCGGTAAAACCCAAAGCACCCATCCACAGAAGCGTGACTATCAGCAAAATGTTATATATGTTTGAAAGGTCACAAAACAATAGTACAGACACCATTATGGACAGAATGATGAATACACCGCCCATTGTTGGCGTCTTCTTCTTGGCGTCAGCGTCTTTAATCCCGAGATGCCGTTCGCCCTGCTGCTCTTTTTCCGGCATCCGTCCACCGTCATAGATTCTGTGAAGACGAAGCCAGTTGATGAATTTCCGCCCGAGTATAAGCGAGAATAACAAGGCAGTCATATTCGCCATAATTGCCCTGAATGAGATATATGTCATCAGATTATGGCCAGGGAAGCCGTAATCCCTCAGTATTTCAAATAAAGAGTAAAGCATGTCAGGTTCAGTTCTCCGGGTGTTTTTTCTCCGCTTGTTTCTTTTTTAAGTATTCCATCGCTGTCTCGTCTTCTTTCTCCTCTTCTTCGCATTCGGTATACACCTCATGTTCAGCGTTGATGAGTTTATGCAGAATCATCCAGCGAATCTGGGAGACGTGCTTGTTATCTTCAGCTGAGGTGTAATTCTGTACTTCTTCACCAAGCTCTTGGGCGTACAGAAGAAAGTCGATTCTTTCTTTATGGTCAATCGTGATTCTTGAAAGATGACGCCAGTGGATTGCATCACACATCTTCCTGATTAAAAGAACTTTAAGGGCCCACACCTCGGAATCTGTGTACCTCAGCTCCTTGGCAAGGATAATCAGCCTGCGAAGGAAATCCGGGTCAAAATACGAACAATCTTGAGTACCGAGGATTGCGTCAAAGGCTTGTTTAGTGATAATGTCGTGTTCATCTGGTTGTGTCTTGCGATGATGCCGGAAATTGTTGTCGCGGTACAGAGGGGCCGCATATTGTTTTAAAGAGGTCCTTAGTATATTCGTAACGTCTTGGGCCTCACCATAGCTTAAAAATCCTTCAGCCTCATCCATGGCATCAAGAATAAAAGCGGTAGCCTCCAACACATCTTGATGATAGCCTTTGCGTCGGTTCATAATATAACCGATCACATACATATCCAAGTACCTCTTTATTTTAGAAAGAATATTCAGCCGTGGAGATATCTTCATCAGGGCATATATCTGAGGGCCTATCAAGCGCTGGACTCTTTGTGGCAGTTTTTGCCCATTTTCTAACGCCATTTCAACGTTTGCATAAGTAAGCTGATCGGTCATCTTCTTTTTCAGCATCGTTTTTACCGTGCTGAAATCCATAATAAAATGGCGGATTGGTTCTTCGAATCTCTCTTCATCAGCTATCTCCTCCTTGAGGTTTTTAATGATGTACTCTGGAATTGGCTCCGTCAGGATAGATACAACCTCCTTACGGCCAAGCATTTCTCGTGTAATGATAATCTTCTTCATCGGGTAAACTATTAAATGGTGTCATCTCCCAAGTAGTTGCGTATTTCCTCTCCGGGAGTTCCTGCTGGAATGATATATTCAATGGTCTTAGTGATTCCGGAAGCAGATGGGAGGGTTGGAACAATTACCTTTATCTCGCATCCGGTTTCAATGTCACGTGGAATGTCGATTTTCGTCCCTTTGTATACAACAATACGCTCAAAGGGAGGGAAATCGGCGCCAAAAATACCAGAACCCACGAGGCTTACGCCATCCGGGACAATCAACTCAGAATAATCCGGGTCAATATCAATTACTGCTTGCACCTCGTTGACGTCTTTCGGGATACCTTGCAGAAGCCGCCCCCAGACAAGCTTCGCATCCATACTGATGATGTTGGCTCCTTCCGTGTCGAAATAGAAAAAAGGATTGGCCATATCAAGATGGAACTTAACACTGGAGATCTGGCCTCCGATTGTATGCACGCTTGGTGGGATATAAACGACGTTGTCTTCATCCCAAAAAATCGGCTGAAAAGCACACGGCTCTATTACCTCGACGCCTTCTTTCACAATGAAAGTGCTCCCTTCACCAGAAAAAGCATTCGTCTCAATCCTCTTGACAGAAGACGGTATTTCCAAGAATTTCGGGGATGCCCCAAACGCACCTCCCGCTATCGTTGTAGCATCATCAGGGATGATACTGTTGATGGAGCCGCAGATAACCCTCTTTGTCTCTTTGTCTCTTTCTCTATAACAACGTTACATCCGGCATCCTCATATATCGTGCTTTCAGGATCAACCACAATAGAATGAATGGGTGCATTAAAAAAGGCTACATCATCAATCAGAATAGGCTCAATAAGAGCGCCAAGCCTCAGGTTTCTAATGCTTGCACTTTGAAAAGCCCCAGCGCCGATGCTCTTTACATTGGGGCTAATTGTGATGCAATCAAGGTTGTTGCAAACACGGAAAGCCCAATCGTCAATTACTTCCAGGCTATCCGGGAAGTTTATAATGGAGAGGGAATGGCAGCACTCAAAAGCATACTGCCCAATTTCAACAAGCTCCTCCGGGAGTACAACTTCTTTCAGATTCTCACAATCAGCGAAGCAGTGGTCCGGGATACGGCGGACTCCTTCCGGAATTTCAATCTGTGTAAGACCAAGACATTTTTTAAATGCCCCTTTCCCAATTTTTCTCAGAGAGGCTGGCAGCCGGACCGTGAGGGGGCCTTCAAGACCGGCAAAAGTCTCTTTCGGAATGTATTCAACTCCTTCAGGTACGACAATGACACACTCGGGGTTCTGGGATATAAGGCTGAGAAGCAAACCGTCTCTTCTCATACGACGATTCATGGTTTTGAGTTCCGTGCTGGAGAGGTATTTCTTCTTCATAATGCTGTATTTTGCCAATGTTCAACTTAAGAGAGGGGATATTGCTGCAAAACCGTGCAGGGATATACGAAAAAACTGATCCAGATTTGCAGATTAGCAACAAGTTTTCATGTCAATACTCTTCCTCCGTCAGAAGAAGTCTTCTTTCTTGGAATAGTCCAATTATTCCTACTCCGTGGCGAGTAACCACCCGGAGAAAAAAATATCTCAAATCGCTGAAAAAAGTTGCAGGAAAAACGGCTATTTACTACCTTTGCATCAAGGTTAGCTCCTCTCTTCGGAGCCACGGAGCAGGCCGGTAAACATAACCGTTTTTCGGTGAAAGTTCTTTGACAGGCCAATAAGGTAACTCGGTTTTCATCATCGCCTTTTGTCGCATTTTATCGCGATTTTTGTTACCTTACCAGCTACCTTAAGCTGGAACCCCGCGTTTCAGGCCAGTCAGAACCACCGAAAAAGGAGTTGTAAATATTTGAAAATCAGATGGTTATCACGGCTTCGGCCGACTACTTCCTTCGTTGAAGACAACTATCTATCAACTTTAACGAAGAAGAGTATTAGTCTTGATTTCTGAGATATCTGATTGATTTTCAATCTTTTGTAAATATGCCAGTAGCTGACTTTCGAGGTCGGCTACTGTCGTTTTGTGCCGTTTTAAGGTATGTCACGGGGTAATTAGTTGTCTTATTTTTGAGCGGGAGCTATTCCTCCAATGTTAGGAAGAAGAGTACTCTATGACGTTCCTTTCAAGCTGCTCGCGGACGGTCGTGTTGATTGTGTCCGGCAGGAACTCGGCATAGACCTTCTCGGTGACAAGGCTTGACGAATGGCCCATCAGGTGGCTTATCGTGTGCGCGTCCATCCCGTTCTTCAAGGCCTGTACGGCGAATGTATGTCTGGCCACGTGTATCGTCAGGTTGAATTTTAACCCCATCTTTATCCCGACGCTTCTGAGCGACTGCTGGATGTTCCTGTTCTTTGTCAATCTTGCGTTGTTCAGCTTGACGATGTCCGACAGGTCGAATCCCTCGTCGAGCAGGTTGAACACGAAACGGCTGTTGCCGCCGGTCTTCCGCCACCTGAGCAGGATCTCTATGGCCTTGTCCACGAGCGGCAGGGATATCGAGCGCTTTGTCTTGTAGACGTTCTTGGTAAGTGTCCTGTTCCCGAAGTCTATGTGCCGCCATTCCAGCGTCAGCAGGTCTGAATATCTCAGACCGCATACGTAGTACGAGAACAGGAACATGTCCATTATCTTTCTTGTCGCCTCGTTCCTTGTCCTGTCATAGACATCGAGCAGGTCGCGGAACTGGGTGTCCGTCAGGTAGCGCACCTTCTCCTCTTCGGTCTCGCCGCTGTAGGACCGCGTCTTTTTCTCTATGTAGTTCGTGGAGATCGACGTGGCCAGCCCCTTTTCCATCAGGCCGTTGTCGGCGGCGTATTTGACGGCCTTGTACAGCGGGACCAGGGCCTTGTTGATCCCCTCGTTGCTTGTGTTCCCGAGCGTGTCCTTCCTGTACAGGATGTAGTTGTTGAACATATCGACGCTGAGGTCTCTAATGTACAATGTCCCGATCCCAATCCTGTCTTCCAGGAACTTCCCGAACTTCTTTATGTTCAGGTCGGCGTTGTAGTAGGTCGAGTATCCCAGCCTTCCGAGGCCGTACTGCTGCCTGTTGTAGGTGGCGGCGTATTCGATGAAGTCCACCTTTCCGGTCTTCTTCGGGTCCGGCGCGTATTCCCCGTTAAGGATGTCCGAGACTATTTTGGGCGTGAGCCGTTCCTCGCACGCCAGGATCTGCGAGTCGGTTTTCGAGCGGAACACGTCGATCTGAGCCGACAGCCTTTTGTAATTCGGACTTGATCTTCTCACCTGCCTGGTGTCGGCATCCCAGTCAGCCGCCGGAAGTTTTATCCCGGTGCTGTGCTCGACATATTTGCCGCACACGAAGTATCTGATGTAGAGGATTGATTCCCGTCCCTTCGTCTTGTTCTTTATGAAGAAGGTGGATTTCGGTATCGTTGATGTCTGTCTGCCCATATTAATAATCGTTAAGAAATAACCTGCCGCCTGCTGAATTGTCGTTTAACTGAATAGATAAGGTTCGTTGTGTGTGTTCCTCAGGAAAGCCTGAATGTCCGACATTGAGTAGAAGTACTTGTCGCCGATCTTTGAATATCCGAGATACCCGCCGTCCCTGTACTTTTTCAGGGTGGCGTTGTTGACCCGGAGAAGCTCAAGCATCTCCTTGTTGGTGTAGAGTATTTTCCCGCCTTCGTCCTTGAATGTGTCGTTCATGGTGATTCACGTTGTCTTTGTATATTATATGCGGAATCACACGATTTCATTCAGTTTGGCGATCCTTAAAATTATAGACTTCTTTTTCCGCTTGCTTAGCAGAGCGGTGACGACGCCGTCCCGTTCCTGTTTATGTAGTCAAACACCGCCTTGTTGATGTCGAAGTCCACCTTGCAGGTCTCGTCTTCGGGAAGGTAGATAGCGTCGTGGATGCGGAACGGATGAAGGCCCAGCCCCCTGAGCCTGTCGCATATCGGGTTCATTATGTCGCTCTCGACCTTGTTGGCGACGCTCTTTATCGAGACGCCCGGAAACCTGCCGTGCCAGTCCAGCAGCCCCTGCAGAATGTGTGGATAGTTCCGCTTGAAGAAGTCAAGCACGATGTGCCTGCCCCTTTCCGCGTCGAACAGGAACTGCCCCTCGTCTTTTATTGAGAAGAACGGCTGCATCACGGGCTTGATGTCATCCCTGCCGAATCCGTCAGCGCCTTTGGCTATCTCGGCGTACAGGTCTTTCTTCTGCGTCAGGTCGATGAACCGCAGAAGTTCCTGATCTGGAATGACGACACCGTTTCTTTTGAATATCACCGGCAGCATCGTGAAGTGCGCGCAATGGATGTCCGAGACCTCGACTATCCTGTGTCCCCCGTAGGTGATGTGCTTTCTGATCGGCTTCCTGAGGTTCGCGAGACGGGAATACAGTTTGCCGTCATCCTTGAAAGCCGGGACCGTGTTGACACTTGCGAGGTGCTGGAGGTCGGACATTGTTAAGCAGTCGTCAAGGGCTTCGATCCCGTATTTGAGGCCGGCGTAATACCCTAATTTTTGACGCGCTGAAATATTCTGCGTAATGCGCTTGATACCAAATAATTCGGACAGTTCGCTTACTCCTATATGTTCAATATTCTCCTTCTTATCCTCTTTCTCTTCCCTAATATTATCTAATAACCTTATGATTAGTTCTTCTATTCCTTTAGAGTCTTTTTCTTCCCTTGTACCGCTTCCCTTGATGTCTTTGATATGCCGCGTTATTATTCTCGCGTTCTTGATCCTGCCGCAATGAATGTCTTTGACAAGCTCCTTTATTTTGGACACCGTCACAAGTTCGTCACAGGACACCGCCATTATCGATTCCCGCTTGCCTGTTTGCTCCTTTCCGCCGTAGTGTTTCCTAATATGCTCAATCTGCGATTTGAGCGCGTCGATGTTATCTTTGCCGAACTCTAAGATGACCGGATATGTCTTGCCTGACGGAAACAGGTCTTTGCCGAGAATCATTCCGGTACGGTACCGCATCGGCATCTCGGTCTTGATCCTGTTCAGCGTCACGGTCTCAGCCCCTCGTTGTATCTTTTCCTCGTATTTCTCGATGACGGCGTCTTTATAGTCAATGCAGCCGCTGGCTTTCAGCGCGTCCCGGTATCTGGCGTAGTTCCTGGCGCCGGCGATCTTCTTGAATATGTCGCTGTGTACCGGGACGAAGCCAGTCGTCCCCGCCGCCAGTCCGTATAGCCTTATCGTCGCGAACGTCCTGAGCATTCCTTTGACCGCCCTGCCGTCGTTGAATCCGCCCCTGCCGACGGATTCTATCCTCTCGTACTCGGCGTCGGTGAGATAGACAGTCACCTTGTCCCGCCCGAAGTCGATGTCCGATGTGTTCTTCCGCTTTCCTTTCATAGCCTGAAAATATTATAGGTATTTGTACAGTTTCCTTATCGTCCCGACCGATGTGCCCGTTATCGCGCTGATGTTCCGCAATGATATTCCCTTTTTCAGCAGGCCCAGCTCTTTTGTGTACTGGGTCCTCATCCGCTCGTCGCTTTTCCTGTAGGTACCGGGCCGCCCCATCTTTATCCCCTCGGCCCTGCATTTGGCGATGTACCTGTCACGGCCCGACGCCATCCGCTCCATGATAGTAAGGCGTTCCATCTGCGCCACCTCCAGAAGTATGGTGCATATCATGCTCGCTATCGGGTTGGGTTTCCCGTCGGCGCCGAGCGTCTCCAGGTTGTAGTTCTTGATGTACAGGCAGACCCCGTTGTCGTTCAGGAGCCGGATCACCTTCAGCGCCTCGAGCGTGTTCTTGCCGAGCCTGCTTATCTCCAGCACGCAGACCCTGTCGATCCTGTTCTCACGGATATAGTCCAGCATCTCTGTTAGCTCGCTTCTCTCCTCGATTTTCTTCGCTCCCGAGACCTTGGCGGTGAATATCCTTCTGACGTTCCACCCCATTTTTGAGCAGAAGTCGGACAGCTCGTCCACCTGCCTGGAATAGTCCTGGCCGGCGGTTGATACCCTGCATAAAAGAACGACGTCCATAATCGTTCCTTGTTTTTCCGAAGATAGTGATAATCCGTGATTTATGGAAATTTTCGCGCCTCTTTATATCTTATTTTAAGGCGGAACTTGGCGGCCGGCGACGTGTCTTATTGTCCGCTGTGTGGAATGAAACAGATTCTGACCGTGGTGATGAATATAATGGACTGAATATTATTCTGTTGTTGCATTTGATACGGCATCTGATGGATGTTTTTTCTGACACTTTTTTGAGAATATTCGGTAATCTTCTGGCTTTTCCACCGGATTTCCATGAATATGTTTTGGGATAGTTTGAGTTTATTCGTAAATTTGGCGCGTCACAGCGATGTGGCGCACATATCAGATGAAAGTGAAAAGCTTTTGTCCTTGGGCTGAAATCCGGAAAATTTCAATGGGCAAGGAAAAGAGCGGCTTTCATACTTGTATCGTATGGTCGTGCGGGTTCTCCGCACTCCATGATACGAGTGTGGAGTTGTCGATTTGCTCAAGGTTATTCCGGAACCCCAGCTCAGATTGACGGAACGCTCCACACTTTTGTCGTGTTTATAGGTATGGCTTTGATATTTGGTGGTGGAATATGACCGCGAAAGGTCACTGAGCTTGTCGAAGTGTACCGTTCGGTCGAGAGCTTGTTGAACCGACAGGACCGTTCAGACCGCGGAACAATCGGTCACTGAGCCCGCCGAAGTGACGTAAGACAATATTGATAACACGATTCCATAACAGGAACCAATAATGATTTATAAAAACCAAAACACAATGAGAAAAGGGATTCTGCTGATTTTCACGATGCTGGCGACCCTGATAGGTTGCGGCCAGTACGACGATTCGGAACTGAAGTCCGACATCAACGACCTGAAGTCCCGGATGGCGGCTTTGGAGAAGCAATGCAAGAACATGAACGAGAACCTGACATCGCTCCAGGCGATTGTGGACGCGATCCAAAAGCAGGACGGCATCGTCAGCGTCACTGACCTGCCGGACGGCCAAGGCTATTCCGTCAAATTCGTCTCCGGCAAGGTGATCTATCTGTACAACGGCAAGAACGGCACTGACGGGGTGACCCCGAAGATCAGTGTCCGTAAAGATTCGGACGGAATCTATTACTGGACCGTTGACGGCGATTGGCTTATTGTCGATGGCAAGAAAGTTCGTGCCGTCGGTCTTGACGGAAAAGATGGACAGAGCGGCAATGACGGAAAGGATGCCGTCACACCTCAACTGAAAATAGTTGATGGCTTCTGGTACATTTCCTACGACAACGGAAAGTACTGGACAAAATTAGGCAAGGCGACTGGTGAGAATGGAAAAGATGGCCAAGACGGCAAGGACAGCAACGGTTTCTTCAAGAGCGTCACCGTCAAAGACGGGTATGCGATCTTTGTGATGAACGACTCAGAACAGACCACCCTGAGAATTCCTATCGCCGGAGTTTCTGCTGTGTCAAGCATAAAGTATGTGCCGGAGAGTCTTGACGGTGTTGTTAAGGTGAGGTATTCAAAGATTGATGGTAAGAATGTACCTGGATATATAGTGATCATGTTTGAGGTCATGCCGCAGGGGGCGGTTGACTATATCGTGAAGAACTGGAAAGAGGTTCTGACCGCCAAGGCCATTTATGCTTCATCGACCAAGGCTGGGATTGGTGACTTTGTCACAATGAACATAAGAGATGTTGTCGGTGGCGAGGATAACATAGTTGTCGTTACCATTGACGCCAAGTCACTTGATGACTTGTTCTTTTCGACAGATATACCTGTGGCGGCCAATCTGCGTCTTTCTGTGAAGATGAATGGAAGTGAGTCGATATCTTCCGACTATCTACCGTTGTCTCCGTTTCTGTCATCTGACCAAATCATTGAATATACGACGGTGACAGGAGAACGTATGGATTACAAAAACTTTTTTAGGATACAAAGGAATGGTTCGGAGATATCATTGACAGACAGTCATGTCAACGATACTTGGCGAATATTAATTGAGAGTCTTCCATTTGAAGATAATCTTTTCAGTTGTGATTTTAATAATTATTATCCTAAAAACGATAATGACAAATTGAAATCTTTGAGTTTTGTGACACCTATAGAACTTGAATTTTTATCCTTTAATGGATGTCGCACTTTGGTAAAAGCAGATCTTTTGAATGTCAATACGAAGAATGTCACGGACATGAGCGATATGTTCATTGGCTGCAATGGCCTTACTAGCCTGGATTTATCTTCGTTTGACACGAAGAATGTAACGAACATGCGGTACATGTTCTCTAGTTGTAGCAGTCTTGTCAGTCTTGACCTATCGGGATTTGACACGAGGAATGTCACGGATATGAGCGGTATGTTCGGTGGCTGCAATGGCCTTACTAGCCTGGATTTGTCCGGATTTGACACGAGGAATGTCACGAGTATGTTCCAAATGTTCGCTGGTTGTAGCAGTCTTGTCAGTCTTGACCTATCGGGATTTGACACGAAGAATGTCATTAGTATGATTCATATGTTCGCAGATTGCAGTGCTCTAGCCAGCTTAGACTTGTCCGGATTTGACACGAGGAATGTCACGAGTATGTACCAAATGTTCTGTGACTGCAGAGGCCTTACAAGCTTAGACTTGTCCGGATTTGACACGAAGAATGTCACGGATATGTTTGGTATGTTCGTTGGTTGTAGCAGTCTTGTCAGTCTTGACCTATCGGGATTTGACACGAAGAATGTCACGGGTATGGTTGGTATGTTCGCTGGTTGCAAATCTCTCATTAGTTTGAACTTGTCCGGATTTGATACAAGAGAAGTCATGTATATGGATGATATATTTGATCAGTGCGATAATCTTAAAGAGATAATCATGCGTGGCTGTGACGAGAATACAATTAATAGGATCAACAGGGAGAGGCCTCCGTGGGCGGTGATCATCACCGACTGATCTGGCGAAAGAAGAATCGGATATGATATTAACGTATTACAAACAAATAGTTTAACTCAAAATTTTTTAATTATGGTTACATGTGAAAGAATCGCGGGTGTTCGTAACAAGTGCCAAGGGCTGGATTGTACGACGACACCGTGCTCGGGGCTGAATTGTGCGAACCTGACCAAGGTCAATCAGACCTGCCAGGGCGTTACAAGCACTGGTGTCAACTGCCTTAACGGGACGGGAATCATTGTTCCTGATGCTCTTGATATACTTATCAAGACATTGAACTCCAATGGAATGTCGTTGGAAAATCACATGGTTGAGAACTCTCTGTTCATCTGTCCGGACAAAGTGAAGGAACAGATGGATAATCTGAAGAATCTGTTGGGCAATCTGGGCAAGTCGAACAGCTATATAAAGAAGGGTAATTCTAAGTTGCCCGTGCGCTATTCCGCATCGTTGAAGAAGACTAAGAATATATTTGTTGACTACTATGATGTTTACGGTAATCCTTTGGTTGTCCACGATTGCAGGCAGGGGTATGCGATGACTTCGAAGAATGATGTGTTCACCAAGATTACAGACAAGAGTTCAAGTGTGGCAGTCGTTTATGATTATAAGGGTATTACAATAGTGATCGATCCGAACAATAATAATTTTGTCCATACGGCAATCTCTAAATATACGGGTGTCAAAATTGGTCGTGGCGAGTCCAATACCATCAGGAATTACATAGTCTCCCACATTTGGGCGAAGACTTATGATCCATTCTATTTCTCAAGTCTGTGGAATGTGGTGATAATACCAAACCACTGTAATTTCCTTATGGACAAACCGGGGGCGAGTAGCATTCACAAATCGTCTGCAACCCGTATGACCGCTCATTCTGTTCAGAATCTGTTTAGGGCGATCTGCTACCTGTTGTACGATCCGAACAACTACCTTACGTCTATTGAGAATATTCTCAAACGTGACAAACGTGACAAACGTGACAATCCTGAGATTCAGATTCCACGTGTCGAGATTCCTGAAAGTGCCGATCTCCAAAAGGCCCAGACCTTCATCGACAACGGCCTGATATTCATTTAACCATAATTGATGAATATGTTGAAAGCGCCTGGCGAGGAAAACAATCCCGTCAGGCGCTTTGTTGATGAAAGTGCGGAGCCGCCGACCTGCCCAAGGACAATGATATTCCGGAACCCCGCCTCAGATTAACCGGGAGACCCCGCACTTTCGCATTATGAATAGTCTTATCGCCTGTTTTTTCTTGTATAGTTTCAGGGGCAGTCTGTTCCGCCGCAATATCTTCTTTCTGGTGTCATCATCAAGATTTTCCATCATCAGGTCCGACAACACACCGCCGAACATCAACCCATTGATGTATGAGACCTCATACCAGAAATGGGCTTTCCGATAATTTTTCTTACACCCCTTTCCGTGTGCGTATCTGAACCCCAGATCGCACATTTTGTCGGCCTTGTCTGGGTCTTCGCTTCTGGCCTCATTGCGGCATTCATAAAATTTCGCCCTTGATTCGGGCAGCAACATCGGTTCCAGGAAATAGGCTATTTCCCGTATGTACTTGTTGCCACTTCTGCCGATGGTCCTGATGACAAGATATTTGAATTCCATCCTGATTATGTCCACAACAGTGTCGATGCACCAAAGGAATCCGAATGCCGTCCATATCGCCGCCGCAAGAATGACCCACCGGAACCAGGAGTCAAACATCGCCGCCCTTACCTCGAACGGTTTGATGGAGACAAGCCCCACCGTCACCAGCAACGGACTGAAACCGATGACACTTTTTAGAAAAAGTTCTTTGTATTCATCCATAACGCTCTGTTTTCTCGTCTGCAAAGTTAGTCCTTGCTGTAAGACAAAACTTGACACACAGAAAAAATATCTGTCTGTCATACTTTGTCAGATATTATGACTTAACTTTGCCGGAGAAAAAAATCAAGACATTATGTTGGCTGAAAAGATAAAAGACCGGATCAGGCTTCTGGAGATCGTCGATTCGTTCGGCGAGACCGGGGCAAGTTTCGAGCGGATCGGAAAGGAATGGTGGCGAAGCACGAAAGGCGGGGATCTCGACCTGCGGACGTTCCACAGGTACAGGCGTGACATAGAGGATATCTTCGGTGTCATAATAGAATGCAGGAGAGCCGGCAGCTCATCGACATATTACATCTCGAATAAAGGCGCGTGTCCTGACGACCGGCTCCGCCTGACCTGCATCAACGCCTTCCTGATGGGGAATATGCTGACGGACGACCGCTTCCCGAAGGACCGTGTGTTCATCAGCGCCAGCTACAACAATGAATATGCGAGGGTGGTCGCGAGGGCCATATCCCTGAGCAGGGTCATATTCGTGAAACACAAACACCTTTACCAGAAGTATGCCGCCGTCAAGGATGAGAATATGTTGTATCCGGTTGAGATCAGGCCAGAGGTTCTCGAATTTGAGTTCATCCCGTACGCCCTGTCCTACAATGCCTGCTGGTATATGTTCGGAAAAAGGCTGGACGAGGACGAGCTCCTTGTATATTCATTGCAGAACTCGGCTGAGATCCGCGTGCTGGACGAGATCGCCGATCCGCCGGAGGATTTCCGTCTTGGTGAGATCACGTCCGACTTTCGGAAGCATTTCCACATGAGCGACGACCTGAACGACCGTGATGACCGTCTCCAGTACCTTCTGTCCGGCAACCAGTCGATGTACAAGATATTCTGACCTGTCCCGCCGCGCCGTTCCTTCCTTCGCGCCGCTTTAATATTTGAACGGCCAGAAACGGCAGTCCCCGTCAGCGGCGTTCCGGCATAAAATCTTAAAATGACACAGGCCGCATATGGCTTGTGTCATTTATTTTCAAATCCTGTGCAGTCACAAGTTCATTTCAATATGAATATCACGCTTCTCCATAAGAAACGTTGTTTTTATAGTACAATAATTGCGTATTTACGCATTTTTGTGTTTGTAAAACTACGCTATTTCAGCCGACTGACAAAAGATTCGGATAAATTGCTTTTTGTTTGAAGTGTGGCTCGAAATAGTTGAAATATTATCTATATTATGTATCATAAGGGGTAAAATTGCGTAAATACGCATTTATGACCAATGCGATGGAGAATCTCTTTTCACGTAATCAAGTTATACAATCAGCAAAAAATACACGTAATCAAGATGTCGTCTGCCATCTTTTTACACGAAATCAAGGCAAGGTACAAATGAGAAATAATAAATGCAACTCCGAAATTGTACAATATAAACTTAGATCCTTCATTACAAAATGTTCAAATCTGCCCTACAAAATGTTCAAATCTCTGAAAGATGAATTATGTTATCTTGTTGAAATACAGTATTATGGACGAGTTGTTTTTACTTTGACGTACTCTGAATATTTTGGAAGTCTTTCAGCTAACTGAGTGGCGACTGCTTTTGCGGTTTGGCAATCAAGTGTCTTGGAAGTCTCGGAAGATATCACGAAAATTTGTTTGACCAGTCAGAACTTGTTATATTTGCATCATAAAGGATAAAATTGCGTAAATACGCATTTATGACCGATACGATATGGAGATAAAAAGAGACAGGTACATTTCGTTGCTGGAGAGCAAGAGAGGAAATGGAAAGATTAAAATAATCACGGGCATCAGGCGCTGTGGCAAATCTTATTTGATGAATGTGTTGTTCCGAAAACATCTTGCATCTATTGGAGTCAAAGACGAGCATGTAATATTCATTGCGCTGGATGACGACATCAACGCGATGTTAAGGAATCCTTTGGAATTAGGAAAGTATGTAAGAAACCTGACTAAGGATGATGGCGTACAATACTATGTTCTGTTAGATGAGATTCAAAAAGTCGCTACAATACATAATCCTTATCTTCCGGATACTGAAGATGCCACTATAAGTTTCGTCGATGTATTGATCGGACTTAACAAACAGCCAAACATTGACATATATGTGAGCGGGAGTAATTCAAAAATGCTCTCATCGGACATTGTTACAGAGTTCAGAGATAGGGGCGATGAAATTCGGGTCCACCCGTTGTTGTTCCGTGAATTTTACGATGCGTTCCCTTCCGACAAGAGATATGCCTGGAGAGAGTATGCCGCTTATGGAGGAATGCCGTATGTCATGCATCTTCAATCTCACGAGGGTAAGGCCAAATATTTGAAGGACTTGTTCGAACTGACATATCTTAAGGATGTGGTTGAAAGGAACAAGATAAAGGGGCAGATGAGCATTCTCGAGGACCTTTTGGATGTTGTGGCTTCGGCTATAGGGTCGTTGACAAACTCGACAAGGCTATCGAACACATTTCAAAGTGACAAGCATATTAAAATCAAGAGCGACACAATATCTTCTTACCTTAACTATTTCATTGATGCGTTTATACTGGAAAAAGCCAAAAGGTATGATATCAAAGGTCGCGCTTACATAGGCACGCCACTAAAATATTATTTTTCGGATGTCGGATTGAGAAACGCGAGATTAAACTTCAGGCAGCAGGAAGAAACTCATATTATGGAAAATATTCTGTACAATGAATTGTCTTCAAGAGGTTTCTCTGTTGATGTTGGTGTTGTCGAATATAACTGGAAAGATGATGCGGAAAGAAGCAGACGTTCTCAGTTGGAGGTGGATTTTGTGCTCAATAAAGCCGATAAGCGGTATTATATCCAGTCGGCGTTTACAGTTGCCACCCAAGAAAAAAAAGATCAGGAACAGAATTCTCTGTTGAGGATTGATGACTCTTTTCAAAAGTTGGTTGTTGTCAAGGATGACATTCTTCCTTGGACTGATGAGCACGGTATATCGTACATTAATGTGCAGGACTTTCTTCTTGACGCGATAGACAGATTATAGACACGAGTAATCCTCATTTTATGTGATTTTACGATGAAATAACTTGACTTAAATCTTCGTCAATATCTTATATATTGCGTGTATTAAGCGTTATTCCATCTTTAACGAAGAGGAGTATTGATTGATTTTTAATAAGTTACGCTTGGTGAAGTTCGCTTAAAGTCCAAATGTTCGATATTCCTTATTTTTAAGAAGGAAGAATATTTCAAGACATAAGCGACGATTCCAGGCAAGACTTTACAAGATTGATAGCCGCGGCGCCAAGAGCCCGCAAAGCGAGTTAGGTTATATCGCACCTGACTCGCTTTTTTTTGTTGTTCTGTGCGGAGAGTAAAGGTTTTCTCCGGCGGATTGACGTTCGGCCGGACAAAGTTACAGAAAATCTAAACTTGTCCGGTGGGTTGGCATTTGACCGGACAAACTGGATCCGGGCAGCGTTTCCTCCGGGGAAACGGGCTTTGGGTGGACGAAATGATATTCGATTAAGGTTATGGGGATATTCAAGGAAAGGGAGAGGTGTTGCGAGGCGACATTTCGGGATGGCGGACCGTATTATCCTTGGGGGACCGGGCGGTATTATTTTCTGGACTGGCCTAAGGATAAGACGTTGGCTCGGATATTTGTGGACGACAGGAGAAGAATGTTCAGATGCCGCACTCCGCTGCTTCCGGGTGAGTGGGAGGTTACCAACGGTTATGTTGCTCCGTGGAACTACTGCGCCATCAAGTTCGGTATGTCGATGTTCAGGGACGCGCACCATTACTTCGCTATGGTCGGCAAGAACGTGGAGGCGTATGCAGAGTTGGCTGTCGGACTTGAAGATGGTGAGTTTTTGACGGATACGGAACTGTTTGCCCGTTTGAGCGTTCTGGTTCGGTCCGACTACGGAGGCGCCTCCATTAAAGACTTGACCAAGCCTCAAAGATTTGACATCGCCCGGAAACTCCGCTACGACTTCCGTTCCTCGAACGGCCAGATACGCAGGGTGCTCGGGCTGTCACAGTACGAGATCGATTCGCTTTTCCCTCTGACGGCGGAAAAGTGAGATCCGCTTTCGGCGATGCCCGGAAAACAGGTGGCTGAGATTTTGTCCGGGAAAAGGCCGTTTTGCAGGACAAAGGGAGGAATCAAAGGCAATTATCCGACAGAATGGCGTTTCACCTGACGAAGTTATTGGGGATGAAGGTTTCTCCGAAACCCCGTCTCAGATTGACCTGACGGCTGCTTCGCACTTGATTTCGGAAACAATCTTTCTGCAAAGATAGGCCTTGCTGTAAGACAAAACTTGACACACAAAAAAATCTATCTGCCGTGTTTCGTCAGATATTATGCGTTAACTTTGCCGGAGAAAAATCAATACACTATGTTGGCTGAAAAGATAAGGGACAGGATCCGGCTTATGGCGATCATCGATTCGTTCGGCGAGAGAGGGGACGCGCCATGACGACTGGCTCCGTCTGACCTGCATCAACGCTTTCCTGATGGGGAATATGCTGACCGACGACCGCTTCCCGAAGGACCGGGTGTTCATCAGCGGCAGCTACAACAATGAATATGCGAGGGTGGTGGCGAGAGCCATATCCCTGAACAGGGTGATATTCGTCAGACACAAACACCTATATCAAAAGTTTATGACTATCAAGGAGGAAAATATTCAGTACCCCGTGGAGGTCCGGCCAGAGATCCTTGAGTTCGAGTTCATTCCGTTCGCCCTGTCGTACAATTCCTGCTGGTATATGTTCGGAATGAGACCTGGGGAGGGCGAGCTCCTTGTATATTCATTGCAGAACCCGGCCGAAATCCGCGTGTTGGACGTTACCGTGGATCCGCCGGAGGATTTCCGTCTTGACGAGATCACGTCCGACTTCCGGAATCGTTTCCCCGTCAGCGATGACTATAACGACCGTGACGACCGGCTCCAGTACCTTTTGTCCAGCAACCAGTCTATGTACAAGATATTCTGACGTCAAGTTAATTCAAAGGAATATGATGATGTAGTTCCCTTGTTTAGTTAAGGGACATTTTTGACGCAATTGTAAACAAAAAATAATGAACGAAATGAATTTTGAAAATTTGATAACTGCCGTAAAGTACAGTTGGCGGGATGAGAGGATTCAGAAAATGTATAAGGAATGTAAGCATGCGTGGGTGAGTGAGTTCCAGAAAAATCTTTAGGAAAAGCTAAGTTCGGGGGAGAATGGTTATACTTGGGACAGCGAAATGCGATCAAACTTCAATGGGAACAGACGTAATGTGCAAGAGTAGTCAACTCGTATATAATTACCTTTTAATATGCCTCACCCTCTCTTATGTTTTGTCCGGTGGAATGGCCTTTCACCGGAGGAAGCATGGGATTGAATTCGTTTGTCCGGAAAAAAGGGCTTTCCCCGGAGAAAATGCCGGATTGAGTTCGTTTGTCCGGCAGGAAGGGTGCTCCGCCGGACAAACAAAAAAAGTTGAGCTGGGAGCTAAAAAGGATAGTTTTTCGTACATTTGCCATGACTTATCAAACAATGGTATATGGAATATCTGTCTAAGGAACGCTACGACCAGATTGTCGCGGAACTTAATCATCTTATTGATGTTGAATATCCTCGGATCAAGGACGATCTGTCGGACGCACGCGCGCAGGGGGATCTGAGCGAGAACGCTGAATATCGTTCGGCGAGAAGGGCTCAGGCCAAGGCCATCAGCAGGATACGTTTCCTGCAGAAAGTCCTGCAATATTCAAGGATCATCGACACTTCGGCATTGCCGAAAGATCAGATTTCATTGCTCAGCAAGGTGGAGTTCACGAATATGGCCTCCAATGCCAGAATGACATATACCATTGTGAGCCCGCACGAGATGAACCTTGAAGAAGGCAAGATTTCCTGCAAGTCCCCGATTGGTGCGGCGCTGATGGGACGGAAAGAGGGCGAGATCGTGGATGTCCAGGCTCCGTCCGGGACTTTCAAGATAAGGATCGAGAGTGTGTCGGTCGGGCAGTGACACTCTCCGCAAGAAAACGAGAAGCCACATACCACATTGGGCCAAGCAACAAACTGCCCTGCCCAACAATGCCATTGTGCTTTCTCTTTTAGATTAACATTCTTTCACGCCAGCATAAAAAGAAAGGTAATTATATACGAGTTGACTACACAGCCAGATTGCGTCGGTGCACATTAAAGTCTGCACTATGACCTGTAAACCAGTAGTTATCAAGCGGGTGTCACCGTGATCATCCCTGTCTACCTTCTGATCTATCCTCCGACGCAGCCGGTGATGGTCTACCCGACAGGTGCGAACCTGTGGTGGATGCTGTGTCTGGTGCTGTTCTGCACGGTCGGTCTTTACCTCCTGCAGATCATCGTGTTGAGGAAACTGTCTGCGTTCACCGTCAACCTTACCTACAATCTTGAACCCTGCTACACCGTCATAATCGCCTTCCTCGCCTTCGGAGAGGCCCGCGAGCTGAACGCCTCCTTCTACATGGGCATTTCCCTGGTGATTCTCAGCGTGTTGCTCCAGACGGTCAGGGCGTTGCGGAAGACCGCTTCGTAGGCCGGTGGCTGGCGGATGAAGTCGCTCTACAGGCTCAGTGATCGATGCTCAGTAGCCGATGCGGTGCCGTCGCTATTGCCGCCGCTCGGGAATGATTACGTGGTGGTTACCGATGTGGGAGCGGAGAAAGTAGTCCGCGAGTCCGGGTGCGTCCACCAGTATCTGCGTCCTGCAAAGGCAATCATTGTACTGGTTTTCAAGAATTTCCACATCTTCAAGGAACATTTCCGAGCAATCCGGAGAGAGTTTGAATATCCTTGCGGCTCCGGCGGGCAGCACTCCGTGGACCGCCACACCGATTCCCGACTCGAAGTGGGTGTCGTAGGAATATTCCTCCACCATGTTCAGTGGAACGGTGCAGTGGGCGAACAGCATCTTGTCGCCGTCGATGCGTGAAAGGTTCGCCTGGAAGCCGGAGATTCCGAACTTCCGGTGGGCGATGCACATTGACAGGAGCGTGGGTATGTCTCCCTCGCACGTGGCCACGACCCCCTGGCTGTTCAGGATTGCCAGAGCCATGCAGCCGGTGTTGCCGAGGGCTGTCAGCAGGTCGAAGCAGCGGAGTGACACCCCGGCCAGCCCGTATCTCTTCACCAGCGTCTTCATGGCGCAGTAGATGTCCATTGAGCCACTGAAGTCTTTTCCGGAGATGCTCTTCCCGAACTTCGGCTTGTTAGGCGGGTTGAGTTTCAGCCCTTCCAGCCATTTGCGGTCAGGCTCTTCGGCCAGCCCCACCAGTTCGTTGATGTCGATGTCAACGATCTCGACACCGAGTCTCTCCTTGGCCACGGCGTAGTCTACATCGCTGGAAATCAGCCAGTCGGAAGGCTTTCCGACAACGCCAACCTTGTAACCTTCCAGAATGCGGCCCATGTCATATTCCTTCACATGGTTTTTCCCGCCCTTCGTGAAGCCGCCTCGGAGTCTGAGGGCGATCTCCTCCGCGCTTCCGTGAAGGATCTCTCCCGGCCATCCGGCCCGGTTCAGGAACGATAGGATCTCCATCGACGCGGCGAGGGAGTTGCTCTTCCCGCTGGTAAGCAGCCTGACTGGCATGCCGTCAGGAATATTCAGAGACCCTTCCTTGCAGAAGATGCTTTTGAATATTCCCTCCGTCCCTCCGGTCCTGACGTAGATGATGTTGTTCCGTGTCCTGGAATATTCGGAAAAGTCGGTGCTGCCGAACTCAAACGCCTCGCCGAGCGCCTTCTCAATGTCCTGAATGAATCTTTCGTCCGCAGGCTCCGCCACCGGCTCGCTGTGCAGCTCCGAAGTCAATGAGTAAAGTGTGTACATATTCGCTTATTTGGTAATCCTTGATGCTTACTAAAAGTCATTGTGTCATTTGATTCTCTCCGCCAATTCCAGTGACGGCAAATCTCTCTCTATCATGGCCGGATTATTATGGTATATCATGGCCGGATTGTTATGGTCGGGCAACTTTGGCGAGCAGCTCTTAAGCGCTGAAGCCGGTTCCGCCGAATGCGTTCTGCCTCTTTCTGAAGGTTTTGCCGTAGGAAGAGGCCGTTCAACCCGTGCGGAATCCCGCTGACCTTGGGTGGCTAACCATTTTTTTAGGTTTTGCCGAAGGACGTGGCCGTTCAACCCGTGCGGAATCCCGCTGACCTTGGGTGGCTAACCTTTTTTAGGTTTTGCCGAAGGAAGAGGCCGTTCAGTCTGCGCGGAATCCCGCTGACCCGGAGGGCGACTATCCTTTTCTGAAGGTCTTGCCGAATGGGGTGAGCGAGAGGAGAGCCATCTTGAAGTGCTGGAGACCGAAAGGGATGCCGATGATGGTGATGCAGCAGATAAGACCGAAGACGAGGTGCGTCGCGGCGATCTCCCACCACCCCAGCAGGATCCAAAGCACATTCATGAATATGCTGAGGCAGCCTCCGGCGTTGTTTCCGTCCACAACCTCGGTTCCGAATGGCCATAGCGAGAACACTCCGAACTTCCACAACTGGTAGCCGAACGGAATCCCGATGATGGTCACGCAGTACAGAAGTCCGGCGATGATGTAACCCAGACTGACCAGCAGCCCGCCCAAAATGAGCCAAAGAATATTTCCGATGATTCTCATTGATGCGAAGATAGTGTTTTTCTTAATGCTTTCGTCCGCAATTTACAACAAAAGCCCCGGAATCCAAACTTTCGTGCGCGGAAATCCGATCTTCGCTCCCGCGGCAACCTTGGCCGGCCCTCCCGTGCGCAGAACAGGCCTTCCTGCTCACGAGGCAGCCTTGGCAGACCCTCCCGTGCGCAGAACAGGCCTTCCTGCTCACGAGACAGCCTCGACAGACCCTCCCGTGCGCAGAACAGGTCTTTCCGCTCACGAAGAAGGTGTTAGGAAGTACGTTGTGAGGAGAATGATCGATAACGGATGGCGAGGAATAGGGTTGGAGACATGGCAGAGCCTACGGGAACATATTAAAATAGAATGAATGGTGTTTTTTCTTTGGATGACGGTTGGATTATCAGATTATATTCATATCTTTGCTATTGTGGTACGACCGTCGGGAGTTGAACGCCCTGCCGACGTACTCAAGATAGATGTTCACGCAGAGTTCGGCACTTTTGCTGTCACGGATGTGATTTATGCAGGGCTTTTGCTTGTGGACGCTATCGGAAGACTGAATGCCGCGGAGCATGGAATCCGCAAAGCGAGTTGGGTTATATCGCACCTGGCTCGCTTTTTTGTATAAGGTGGGGAATGAGTGACTTGCGGCTTATGGAAAAGGTCTCTCACGTGATCTGGGACACTGGAGGGAACGTGAGAGTGGATAAATAACCATTCGTGCGTAGACAGTGCTATAACTCGCACGAAGCAAACTGCTTAGATTATGAAACGACTTCCTTATGCGGACGCTGAGAAGAAGTGCGCAGTCTCCTTTCTTGGTCATGGAGATTGGTGGCATCTTTACACTCCGGGGAACTTGACGGAACTGCTGTTCAGAGACGATGACGACTATCGTTACGTGATGAATCTGATGGCGAGATGTCTGGCGGAAGTGCCGGGATTGGCTGTCGTGGCCTTTGAGGTTATGAGCAACCATCTGCACATTGTCATATGTGGATCCGAAGTTGGGACAAGGCTTTTTTTCGAGCTGTTCCGCAAATGGTTAAGCAGGTACATGGCCACAAGGTATGAGTCTGCTTTATCTGCTCGATTCCAGATGAGCCTCAAGCCTGTTCCGGATCTCAAGGCATTGAGAAACACCATTGTCTATGTCAATCGCAACGGATACGTCGTGACTCCGGAATGCACCCCGTTCTCTTACCCGTGGGGTACCGGACCGTACTATTTCTGCCGGTTTTTGCCCGATGCAAGGCTGTCTGATCTGAAAGATAGAGCGGCCCGAAGAATGTTCAAGGGGCGAAATCCGCATCTCCCGGGAGACTATCTTGTGATCAATGGACACATCGCACCGCCTTCGTACTGCGACATAAGACTCGGAATGGCGATGTTCCGCGACGCACATCATTATTTCTGGATGGTCAGCAAGGATGTCGAAGCCTATGAAGAGATTGCGAAAGACTTGGATGACGGGGAATTCCTAACTGACACTGAGTTGTTTACGCAACTATGGAAATATGTCAAGTCAGCCTATGGTGTCAGCAGCCTCAAGGAGTTGAGCCAAGCTCAGAAAATCGATTTGGCGAAACGACTCCGCTATGACTACCGCTCCTCCAATGGCCAGATCCGGCGTGTTCTTGGGTTGTCGCAATATGAAGTGGACTCGTTGTTTCCTCTTGGTGCGCATGCGCCGCAGTGACAGGACTCTGATCCAGCGTTTGAGGGTTCCTTTTTCTCGCGGATGATAAAAAGGGTGGTAACGGGAGAGTGGAAGATGGTAAGCGACCGTCCGCGGTGGTGGGCGACGTTGGGTGACGTTGGGTGACGTTGGGTGACGTTGGGTGACGGAGAGCGATGGTCCGCGGACGGGAGATTATGCGTTTTTACGGGAAGCGTATGCCAACTTACGAAGGATAAGAATATGAAAGATCAAGTCTCGGACAGGTGTCCGGGATTCTATGTCAAACAACTAAACAATAAGTAATTATGAAAAGAATTTTGGAAGTGCTGCAGGATGGAGACGGCCAGTTGAAGTTCAGGACAGACATCAATGTCTGGAAAGAGCCGATGGCGTCGATGGACATCATCCAGAATGCTATGCTGTCGATGTCAACGACGCTGTGGGGAGGAAACGAGCAGTCTGTCCTCGCGATGATACGCTCGTTGGCGATAGCGGATCTGGCCCTTTGTACGAACCGTGACGAGATGATAGAACACCTCAAAGACGCTTCACGGTCTCTTGCCGATGCTTTTAATTCGGCGCTACAAGAGGAACAGCTCCGCGGTTCGGTGACCATTTTTCCTCCCAATGTGAGGGCGCGTCCCGAAAAAAGCTGACCAACCAGCCTTCCCCGTGCGCAAGGATAACTCCAAATGCTCACGGGGGTGCTTGCCAAGGTTGTCTCGTGAGCGGAAAGGCTTGTTCTGCTCACGGGGGTGCCTGCTGAGGTTGCCTCGTGAGCAGAGGGTGCGGTCTGCGCACGGGATTCTGCCAAGGTTGCCTCGTGAGCAGGAGGGATCGGTCTGCGCACGAGGCAACCTTGGTAGGATTTAAGCGACAGCTCCATATTCAGCGCAAGTGATCACAACGCCTCGGGTAATAATCCGAGTGCTGAAGGGATCACTGTAACAAATGGGCGGCTCTTGATCAGAAGATCAATTGTACTCCGAATGACGAGAGGAGCCTGTCCCCGACATGGCTGCGGAGATAATCAATGCGGGTTTTCAGCCCGATGGTCGTGTTGGCGTTGACTTCTTTGTGGTACTCGATCATTGCCCCTAATGATATGTGGTCGGAAGATCGTATTTCCATGTCGTGAGGGTACCACTCTTTGACCGGACGGCTCTCCGCACGGGGGCCGTTGTAGACATACACGCCATTGATGCTTTTGTAACCTCTGATCATGAAACCCGAAATGATGCTTCTTCTCTTGAAAAAGAATTGTCTGGAAGCTCCGGCCTCCGCGCTGACACCGGAATATTTGAACCAGCTGTGAGGGGTGACATAACTGTCATCTTTGCTGATGTACCTTATGTTGGAGTGTGCGTTCCACAGGTATGAATCACCCTCTGTGAGGTAGTAGTCGTATGATAATGATGCGTCAGCGGTAGTATATTCGCTCATTGTCGCCTTGGAGACAACCTCCCATCCGACACCGTTGATCTGCTTGGTGGAGTATTCTGTACCCTTGGTATGCTTGTAAAGAGAGTTGAATGATAGTTTGTGTACGGACTTCTCCCGCTCTATCAGCAACCGTGCATTTATGAAGCAGTCGTTGACGCTGCTGAGTCCCATGTCCCTTGGATGCGTGGCGTCCTGTCTGAGTTCCGTGAGATTTATCCTGTATCCCATGTCAACCAAAAGCTCCACGGAGCCGTCAAAACCATACTGCAGGGCCCCTCCGTAGCTGTTCCCTTGATAGTACATTGTGTACAACCCTCCGGATCCAACCACGTCTTCCGTATAATTACCGAGGCCTTTAAGGACAAACACGTTCTGAAGAATCGAGCCATTGCTGAGGGTCGGGGCGGACCGCTCAAGAAGACGCGAGTAGAGGACGTTGAATCCTATGAAATGACTTGAACCTATGATACAGGCGATCGAAGGTGATACCTCGGCCTCGTAGACGGTGGACTCACTGCGCGGATCCTGCTGCTTGGCAGCTATGCGGTCACGGTATTTGATATGAAGCCCTCCGGAAAGCCGCTGCGACAAAGGGGCGGACATCTTGAACTCCATGTCATATGATTGTTTCTTCCAGTCACTCAAGGTTGTGTCCGCGACATTGTATATGAAACGTTCGTCATGTGGAGCGTACACCAATGTGTTGTAGCGAGTGCCGGAATCGGTGATGTTGTCGTAGGAGAACTGTCCCCATAGTTTGATTTTCCCTATGGTTGCATAGCCTGCCGTGTTGAAACGGACATTATGGGATGACTGCGGTTCCTGGAAAAGGTGGTGCTCTCCTGTTATGAAGCCGTATGACAGGCCGGCGGTGTTATCCGTCCTCTTTCCGCTTGTCTCCATAAGGGCGGAGTTGCCGGATTCCAGCCATAGAGCCTTCTCCTTATTCAATATTCCGTTGTCTTGTGCCCATGCCATCGGATGTGTGAGCACAAGAAACAACGGAATTATTATTGAAAAATGTCCTTTCATCTGAAAACGGGACTATTCAGCCCAGGAGGCTTTCTTTGAGTTCCTTCTTAGCACAGGATCTTTGGACACGGTGAAATCGTTAGTGGAGTTGTTGGTGTCCTGATAGATGACGTTGCCTTCGGAGGTCTTGCCTTCTTCCTTCCTCAGGATCGACTCCCTTACGTAGGTGCCGCTCACCCATGTCTTGCCTGCGTCTATGTTCTCGGGAAGGAACGGGTTGGTTGTCGAATTCTTCACCCAGTTCACACCGTCGAGAACATCGGAACGCAGAACAGGCACGTAAGTTCCGGTAGGCTTGCTTCCATTGTAGTTCGCGACAAGTGTGGCGTCCGCGACAGGTGTGGACGGAGCGAACAGGATAAGGCCGGCATTAGAGACTGACATCATGTACTGTTTGGTGATGGTGGCGTTATGCGGGTTGATCATTATCATGTTCCCGGAGGAAGGATTGTCTACCTGTCCGTTTTCGATGTACTTGTCGCAGACAGTCTCGAACTCGGCGCTTGACAGGTCGATGGAGTTCGGATTCTTGTCTGCTGTTGTGTGATTTGTCGCCGAGGAGGCGATCACGAAGGATTCTCCAGGATTGAGAAGATAGGTCTTGCCGTCTCCCGGAATCTGCCAGATGACATCCTTTGCGATCACATATTCATCAGCATTCATTGTTGTCGTTGAGCCATCCGCCGCCACGAGGTGACCGTTGTTGTCAGCGAAGTTGACTGTAGACGAGGAGTAATTGCTTGTCGTGCTTATGCAGAGGCCATCTATATAGACAGGTTCGCTGCCGTTGTTGTAGATCTCGATGTAGTTGTCCTTCATGTAGTTGGTCTTTTTAGGAGTTTTGCTTCCGCAGTAGAAGATCTCCTTGAATATGATGGACGATGACTTGCTGGCGGTTATCTTCAGGGATGTGAGAGCGTCGGCCGAGTTGATCACGACCGCCTTCGCGCTTCCAAGGTAGTTGTAGATAGAGTGACGCGCGGTGGCGACCACATCGTAGACACCTTCGATAAGTTGGGAGACAGTGACGGTTTTGCTGTCGGTCTTGATTTCGGTGATCTCTCCTGTGTTGGTGTTGGTGAATGTCACCAGATAACTCTCCGGTGAAGGCACTCCAGCCGTGAATCCGGACTCGTCAAGTCCGATGCTGAAATCGTAAAACTTCACCTTGTCCTTCTGGCAGGACGAGATTGCGAGTGCTGTGGCTATCGCCAAGGTAGCAGTAATGATGATTCTTTTCATATACAACAGTTTTAAGGGATTATATTTTTACTTTAAGTTCAAACCCGAAGTACATCGGGGCGTTCAGTTCAGAGTAGGAGCCAATACTTATCTCCGATGGATCCAATGGCCTGGAATTGAAGATGTTATTGACAAAGAACGAAGCGGTCATCTTCGATCCGATCTCCTTGGAGATGTTCAGGTTGAACACAAGGGTCGGAATTGTGTGGCTTACGGTGAAACGGTTAGGAGACTTGATGTCGTACATATACCTGAATGCGGGATCGTCTGCCATGGCCGGGGTGAATTCCGTTATGCGTCCGTCTTCGGCGCTGATGAAGAGTTGCGGCAATTCATCATTGTTGTAGTCATTCCATCCGCGTGTGAAAACATTAAACTGGGAGGAAAGAGTCACCGCGAAACCTATGGCCGGAATATTGTGTGTGACTCTCAATGTAGTAAGGAACTTTTCATAATTTATCCGGCTTACGAAAGGATCGTAGACGGAGACGTTCGTACCTACATAGCTGCCTGACCGCGGCCTGAAGTCAAATGTGTATCCTGCGTTGGCGCTCTGTGTCCTCATCCACGCCCCGTTGAGGAAGAACGATGTCCGAATGGCGTCGAACCTGCCGAGATTCAACTCATATTCAACCCCCGTGTTGTGTTCGTAGCGGGTGTTCATCGGCTTGTAGAAGCGGAAGAACTTCTTGTCGGCGCGTGTGAGGTCAAACGTTGGATTTCCAGAGGCATCGCTTCCTGAGATTGTATATGTCAGGAAAGGAAGAAGGACAAAAGTGTCAAAATCGGAGCCGAATGTGTACCCGTTCCTCATCAACTCATCGTAGAAAGTGATTTTAAGCGAGTAACGGGACGCTATCGTCAGATCGAGACCTACCTCCAGTTTGCGGTTTTTCGCCATCTCAAGTCTGCTGTTGGAAGTGTCGAATATCCTTGTGCTTGCGATAACGATCTTGTCCTGAGGCGACTGGACATCGTTGTTGAACAGGGTCTGGTCGCAGTAGGCATTATTTGGATGCAGATATGAGGCCGTAGGAGCCTTTGCTGTGATCCCGTAGCCTCCTCTAAGATTCAGGACCCGCGGAACAATCTCATAGCTTAGGTTGATTCTTGGAGACAGAGCATCCATACGCTCGACCAAGTCATAGCGGAGTCCGGCGCTCAGGTTGAAGGCTCTGTCCAGGAAGACAGTCTTGAAAGAGCTCTCGGCAAAAAAGCCGAACTGATTGACAAAAGGAATGTCATAGAGGGGTCTCTCCCGGTAACCTGAGTCCGCGTTGGTGCTGTGTGGCGGCGGTGTTCCTTCAGGGTAAACGAGTCCACGGCCGAGATTCCCATCAGACTTGAAGTCTATTCCGGCAAGTATGGACGAGCTGGTGGTTCCCCAGGACTTGAACAGGTTCGCTACGATCTTCGCATAGGTGTTCATCTCCCTGCTGTAGAAATCATAATGGGAAAAGTAAGAGTCTGGCATGAAGATGGCGAACGTCCCTGCCGCAACCTGATTCTGGGTGAAATTTGTTATCTTTTCACCGTTGGTGTCGAAATAATCTCTACCCGGGACATTGCTCACGATTGTACCGTCCACCATATTGTTTGTGTACAGAGAGGTGGCGCTGGCGCAGATCTGCTCCTTGAATGAATCCTTCAGCGTGAAACTGTTGGAAAGGTCGTACCTTATGGATTTAAGCCATCCGGCATTGGCGCTCCACGTTCCGTTGGTGCTGATGCGGTAGCCGTAGCTCTGCCCTCCGGACGAAAGGCGTGAGCGTAGATCATCCGGGTTGGGATTCCTGGTATCCTTCCCGAATCTCAAGTCCAGTGAACTTGTGCTTGTGAGACGGTTGAAGGTGTTGCTGTATACGGCTTTAAGATTGACTCTTCTGTAGTTGGCGTAGCTCTCGGTTGTCTTGGCGTTGCTGTAGGCATAATCTGTGCTGACGTGAATGCTTCCTGAATGCGGAGCGAGCCTGAATCCTTTTGAAAGAGAGGCCTGATAGATTTTCGGATCCGTCTTGAACCTGAGTGTAAGAGGTTCTGTGCCAGCCTTGGAGTTGATGATGACCGCTCCTGACGTAAGGTCGCCGTATTGCACGGACGGAATGCCTCTGATAACCTCTATCGACTCAATGTTGTCAGTGGAGATGGAACGCACGTCCACGCCCGAATTCGGAACAGAGCCTGCGTTGAATGTCGATGTCCCGGCTATTGTTGTCGAGGTTCCGTTCATGGCAGAGCTTATGCCTTCCATGTTGGCATTGTTGGACACAGGAGAACCGTCGATGATTATGGCGGTTCCGAGGCTGTTCATGTCACTTCCGGCAGCGGTGCGGAGGTTGAGGCTCTGTGCGCTGGACAGGCTTGGGTTTGAGATGCTCACCCCTGGCAGCAACTGCATGACGTCTCCAAGCGAGCTTGTCAGAGCGTGGTCTATGGCCTGGCGGGATATCGTGGACGCCGTGGACTCGCCTGCCTTGCTGCTTTGAGCCACTATATGGACCTCCTTAAGTCTGAAACTGCTCAGCTCCATCGTGAAATCATACCGGACTCTGCCGGAGGTTCGCAGAACGACGGTGGAGTCAATGGCGACGTAACCGATCATCTCGATGTGGAGGTCGTACTGTCCCTCATCCAGATTACTGAATGAATAGTCTCCCGCGGCATCTGTGACTGAATAAAGTCCGGTAGGTTTGAGCATGACCACGGCTCCCGCCATAGGGGACGGCTTTCCGTTCTCGATGGTGGTTACCCTGCCGCATAACCTCAGCTTTCCGTCTTTGGGCATGGAGAAACCCTCCTGCCCGAAGGGCAAGAGCAGAAGCAGGAGCGTGATTATTGTTGACAATGCTCTTCTCATCGTGACGTAATTGTCATTCGCTGATCCGTCTTATGCTCTTTGTCAGTTCCTCGCGCAGCCGAGGGTCGCTCTCTTTCTCAAGGAGAGAACGGCACAGGCTTTCCGCGCGTGAAGCGAGAAAAGAATAACGATACCAGCCAAGTGTTTCTGCAATAAGTAGTTTTATGTCATAATCCGAACATCTTGTGTAATACTCTGCAATCGGTTCAAGAGCATCAGCGCGACATTGGTTCCTTTGCGCGCGAATGAAGAGTCTGGCCGATTTCAAGTCTGTAGTCTCGCTTGTGAGATTATCGATGTCGGTCTTAATGGAAGCCGAGTTTGAATCAATGTACTTATAAAGGGACTCTTTGCCTTCTTCGCCTTTCCAGTACGGTGTTGAGCGTACAAGGTCTTTGGCTTTCTCTCCGTCAATGGTGACAAGCAGTGACTTGATGTGGAACAGCACTCTCTTGGATGTCAGAGGGTCAAGGAACAATCGGACGGCTTTTTCGGCAAGAGCCGGAGACTGATTGTAGGTCGCGAATTTGGCACCGAGCCGCTGAAGAAGCTCATAGTCATCGTCAAGAGCAAGAAGAATGGCCTTGTCGAAGCAGTCCGGGGCGATTTCAGCATTGCCGTCGAATGCGGCGAGCCTTACGATCCCGGAGGCCGCTTCTGTCTGGATCCTTATGAGTTCTTCAGGTGAGATTGATCCGCTTCTTACCAGTTTGCGTATCGCAAGTGCCTTGACATCAGGATGAGCCTCCTTTGCGGAGAGAATTTTTCTCCAATGCCTTTCTGAATATCCTTCTCTTCCCGCCGCGGCGTCCAAGGCACTTATGGATGAATAGTGGAAAGTGGGATCACCGAACAAGTGGGTCTCAAGGTTCCAGATGTTCCGGTAGATGTTACCGGCGCACACTCCTTCTCCGAACAGGCCGGCCATCTCATCGCACCATACGTCCTGAAGTGAGTTGACGGAATGTGCGAGTGCGGCGAGCGTGGAATTCTTGTCCGAGAACAGGTAATGTGACACGATGTAGTCGTCATTGATGAAGGCTCCATTGAAACAGGCGTCAAAGATGATGAACCTGGATGCAATGCTGTGGGCATCCACGTCCTCAGGGTAGATGTCCATAGAACGGCCGTAAAGACTGTCCTGAACTATGAATTTCGGATCGGACGCCTCATCCAGCCACTGGGCGGGAATGCCATAACGATTGATGAAATCGGCTTTGAGTTTGTCCTGGTTCCGTGAAGAACGTACCTTGACACGGAAATAGTTCCGTGCGAGAGACAGCCAACCGTCGGGAGAGGACACGTAAGGTGAACCGTTGAGAAGCTGCATGTCATTGTAGCCGTGGTGATGGAGTATGGCGAGATCCACGCTTGGCTCCGAAAGGCCTGAAAGAAGCCTGTCCTTTACGGATTCATCGAAATCGTGATTGATGAAGTCCAGCCTTCCGTCCCTGCCCTCAATGACCGGGAACTGCTCGTGAAGGGCCTTGTACTCGGCCATCCTTGACACCATTGACTCTGAATTGTAGCCGTGACCCGCGAAAAACAGTACATGATCGATGCCGGCGGATTCTTTTTTTGCCCTTACGGCTTTTCTCAGGAAGGCGTCAATCAGTTCATATTTATGAGCTTCATCCGAAGGCTTTATTCTTGATGTGTAGATTGAGGAACGGATCCGTTGAGGAGACTCCTCGCTCAAGGAATAGTAGAAGAGTTCCGGTTTTTCGACATCCCTCTTCAGAAAGCGGAACACCAGACCGAAATCATCGTAGAATCGGTCGGACGGCACGCTGGAGCTCTTCCAGTCACGTTGTTGGCTCATCTTGAAGGCAGAACTCAGGTGCTGCGCGTCTCTGATCATGGGAACAGGAATGTCTCCAACGAGCACGGCTCCTTCCAGAGATTCGTTTTTGTAAAGATCCATCAACGCGGCGCGCAGAGAGTCCGGAACACCCCATCTGTCTATGAGCAGGATGCCGCGTTTGCCGTCAAGCCGCATGCTTGACAGGTACTCCTCGATCGCTTCGGAGGCGTGGCTATAGGTAAGCGAATCCGTAACTACGGCGACAGATGTGCGGGCGGAAGGCCTCGCGACGGAAACAAGGCTGCACAACATTGCAGCCAGCACGAGTATCGTGCGATGTCTGAAAATACTACTAACCATAATGACAAATATAATTTATTTTTTATGACAAGCATATCATTATGCAAAGTTGACATCAAAGCCACATTGATATTC